>WNFA01000103.1_pt1 | contig 69623 bp, 55 predicted proteins | sample 5400481 | NCBI WGS metagenome assembly WNFA01 (sample SAMN13153340, study PRJNA577476) | soil metagenome | isolation source: 120 cm saprolite under Douglas fir tree site 2 hole 1 replicate 2 | place: USA:California | collected 2015-04-18 | reverse complement strand
AGGCGGAGCGGCGAGCAACGGCGTGAGCTATACGGTCACGACTCCAGCACCGAGCATCACGAACTTGAACCCGACGTCGGGGCTGATTGGGACATCGGTGACGATCACCGGTGCAAACTTTGGGACGACACAGGGCACTAGCACCGTGAAGTTCAACGGGATAACGGCGACGCCGACGAGCTGGAGCGCGACGAGCGTTGTTGTGCTGGTGCCAGCGGGAGCAACGACGGGAAATGTTGTCGTGACTGTCGGCGGAGCGGCGAGCAACGGCGTGAGCTATACGGTCACGACTCCAGCACCGAGCATCACGAACTTGAACCCGGCGTCGGGGCTGATTGGGACATCGGTGACGATCACCGGTGCGAACTTTGGGACGACACAGGGCACTAGCACCGTGAAGTTCAACGGGATAACGGCGACGCCGACGAGCTGGAGCGCTACGAGCATCGTTGCGCCGGTACCCGCAGGAGCGACGACGGGGAGCGTGGTGGTGACGGTGGGCGGCGGAGTTGTGAGCAACGGCGTCAGCTTTACGGTTCAGACGGACACGACGCCGCCAGTGGTGACGATTACCGCACCCGCAAACAACGCCACTGTTTCGAGCACGATCACACTTACGGCAACAGCGACAGATCCAGACAGTCCGGTTTCGTTCGTACAATTCCGAGTGGATGGTGCGAACACGGGGTCACAGCTGACGACGTCACCTTATTCGCTTGTGCTGGACACAACGACGCTTGCGAATGGCACTCACACTCTGATCGCAGTGGCGCAAGACCCATCGGCAAACCAAGGAGCGAGCCTAGCAGTGTCGATCACGGTCTCCAATTCAACGGGCACGGGTGCGACAGGGCCATTGCGCGCGCTGGCTTCGAACACGAGATATTTCACGGACGGCAGCGGGAAGGCGATTCTGCTGACCGGATCTCAGACCTGGAACGACTTCCAAGATATGGATACGAGTTCCTCGCCGGCGGCGTTTGACTTCAATGCCTATGTGAACTTTTTGAAGGCGCATGGCCACAACGCCACGATTCTGTGGAGAAAGGATCTTCCCAGCTATTGCGGATGGGGAGCTGGAGGAACCTGGCAAGTTGCGCAGTTTCCGTGGAAACGCACGGGCGGGAGCAGCGGGACGCAAATGGCTTCCGATGGGAAGCCGGCGTTCGATCTGACACAGTTGGATCAAACGTACTTCGACCGAGTGCGTGCCAGGGTGATTCAACTGCAGCAGAACGGGATTTACGCCATCGTGGAACTCTTCGATGGCCTGGGGCTGACGAATAACCGCTGCGCGAACGACGGGTATCCGTTCACGGGCGGGAACAATGTGAACGGAGTAGACGATGGCGGTGGAACAAACTCGATGACGATGACGAGCACCAACACGATCACGGGATATCAGGACGCATTTGTGCAGAAAGCGATTGACACGGTGAACGATCAGCCAAACGTGTTGTGGGAGATCTCGGAGGAAGCACCGGACAATTCGACGTGGTGGCAAGGACACATGATTTCGCTGATCCATACGTATGAAGGGGGAAAACCAAATCAACATCCGGTGGGGTACCCGAGCTTGAATGTGTCGGGGGCCTCAGACTCGACGCTGTACAACAGCAACGCGGATTGGGTGGCGCCGATGGCAAAGATCTCGCCCACGAGCAGTTGCGGGTCGGGGACGCCGGCGTGCAAGGTGAACATCAACGACAGCGACCACTCCTATTACTACGTGGGTTTTCTGGACAGCAGTGGGAACGTGCTGAACCAGAGTGTGCGGAACTACGTTTGGGAGAACTTCACGAGCGGATCGATGGTGCTGTTCATGGATCCGTATGAGATCTACTGGACGAGCAACAATCGCAACCTGTGCGCTTCGCCGACGAATGGGGTATGCAGCGGTCCAGACGCGAAGTACAACAATTTCCGGGACAATCTGGGGTACACGCTGACGTATGCAAACAAGATGGACTTGGCGAAGATGACGCCGCAGGGAAACCTGACATCGACAGGATTCTGCCTGGCGCAAACGCCATCGAGCGGCGCGGAATATCTGGTGTACGCGCCGAACGGGGGAAGTTTCACGGTGAACTTGAGCGCCACGACGCGGGTGTTGAACGTGGAATGGTTCAATCCTGCGACGGGGACAAGCACGAGCGGGGCGGCGATCAGCGGAGGAACGACCCAAACGTTTAACCCGCCGTTCAGCGGCGACGCCGTGCTGTATCTTGTTGACGCTGCCGGTCATAACTGAAGTTTGCTTTAGTTCGGAATTGACGGGTTGAAGGCCTCCTGAGCGGTCTTTCGACCCGTTTATTTTCAGGTTGAGACCGCACGAAGGATCATTCTGCAACAGGATCGAAATTCCACCAAGAAAACATCCGCATCGCTTATTTCCCGAAGCCTCGCGGAAAATGAAATCAGACAGACCCGATTGAGCTACCTGCGAACTCGATCCTCGAGCGTCGAAAGCTCGCCACGAAAATTGAAATTTTCACTCACACTAGCCGAAGTTGAATTTGAAATGGCGGCAGGCGAGAAATATGCCTTTCCATCTGGCGTAGAGGAGACTTGGATTCACCCCGCGCAGGACTGCGGAACCTGTTGAATATAAAGGTGTTGTATGACAACTCTCCCGCTTGATTGTCCACTAGGACAGGACGAATCCCGACCTCATCACTGGCCTCTTTTGCGTCCTCAGTCCAGTTACATTGAGTTCCAGTACCTCAGTACTCTTACCTTGCGTAGGGGAATTGCATGAGGCAGTTCGACGAAGCTGCCGGGGGAAAGAAAAATGTCGAACGCAGTTCGCTTTACACAAAAAATCGCAATCCAAACATTCCAAGTATACGCACTCCTACTGATCGCTTTATCCAGCGCTGCACTGGCAGGCTGCTCCGGTTTGGTCAGCAGCTCGAACACTGCGCCGCCGTCGACGCTGGCCATTACGAACGTACAAACGGCATCGGTCACAACCTCCAGCTCTCAGGTTGTTTGGACAACAAACGTCGCTGCCGACTCCTCGGTCGATTACGGAACCACCACTTCCTACGGAAATAGTACGCCGGTGGATTCGACGATGGTTACGAGCCACCAGATGACGCTTTCGGGTCTGGCCGCCGGCACGACCTACTATTACCAAGTTAATTCGACCGACTCCAAGGGTAACCACGGGCACGGTGGCAACAAGTTCAACACAACTGGCTTCAGCCTTTCCGGCGCGATCACCCCGACGGCGGCCGGCAATGGAGCGACAGTGGCGCTGAACGGAGCGACGAGCGCCTCTGCCACAGCGGACAGCTCCATGGCGGTCAATGGGGCCAACGTTACGGGAGTGAACTTCACAGCGACTGCAACAACGGTGGCGCCGAGCATTACAAGCCTGAATCCAACGTCAGGAGTGCTGGGGACGCCTGTAACGATCACCGGTGCGAATTTCGGGGCGACCCAGGGCACAAGCAGTGTGGCCTTTAACGGAATCGGGGCGACACCCACGAGTTGGAGCGCTACAAGCATCGCTGTACCGGTTCCGGCAGGAGCGACGACGGGCAACGTGGTCGTAACGGTAAGCGGGGTGGCGAGCAACGGCGTGAGCTTTACAGTTACGGTTCCCGCACCAAGCATTACGAGCTTGAGCCCCACTTCTGGGTTGGTGGGCGTGTCGGTGACGATCAGCGGCGCAAACTTTGGGACAACTCAGGGAACGAGCGCCGTCACATTCAGCGGAGTTGCGGCAGCGGCGACAAGTTGGAGTGCGACGAGCATTGTTGTGCCAGTGCCAGCAGGAGCGACGACGGGCAACGTTGTTGTCACGGTAGGCGGAGTGGCGAGCAATGGGGTGAGTTTTACGGTTACGGTTCCAACGCCGAGCATCACGAGCTTGAATCCGGCGTCGGGGCTGGTTGGTACGTCTGTGACGATCACGGGAACGAATTTCGGGGCGACACAAGGGACAAACACCGTAAAGTTCAACGGAACAACAGCTACCCCGGCAAGCTGGAGCGCGACGAGCATCGTCGCGCCAGTGCCGGTGGGAGCGACAACGGGGAACGTGGTGGTGACGGTTAGCGGAGTGGCCAGCAATGGCGTCAGCTTCACGGTTCAGGCGGACACAGTTCCGCCCTCAACGCCCACGGGCTTGACAGCTACGGCGATCTCTTCATCGCAGATCAATTTATCGTGGACAGCTTCGACGGACAATGTTGGTGTGACAGGTTATTCGATGCGGCCGGAAACATTTCCGCCCAGTCGACTGGAGCTTCCGCCACGACGCAAGCTTCCACGGGCGGAGGAGGACTTCCTTCATCACTCGGTTGGTATCAAATTCCAAATACCACCTTGCAATCAGTCTGTCCGCCGAATAACTACGGAGGTTCAGGGTACAGCTTCAATGATGGTTGCCATGCCGTGGTAGACGCATGGGGAGGCGGAGTCGCGGATACCTCCAGAAACCGTCTTATCGTCTGGGGAGGGGGCCATTCCGACTACGCAGGCAATGAGGTTTATGCCTTGGATCTGAACAGTCTGTCCGTGATGCGGCTGAACAATCCAGCATTGCCACTGGCTTCGGGCTGCGTCGAGGCGTTGAGCGGCCCGTCTCCGAATTCCCGGCACAGCTATGATGATCTGGCTTACATAGCAAACGCGGACCAGATGCTGGTTGTCACCGGTTCGATGGCTCCAACCGGGTGCGCTTCCACGGGGGCGTGGACTCTCAACATGAGCAATCTCACGTGGACACAACAGTCGCCATCAGGAACGGCACCAAACTATTCCGGAGGTCTTGCGGCCATCTCGTACGATCCGAACACAAAGCTGGTGTTCATCAGCTCTGAAGCTTACGCCAGTTTCGCATCGTACAATTCTGCGACGAACGCCTATACGATGCTGAACAGCAGTGCCTTGACCGACTACCACGAGACTTCGGTCATTGATCCGTCTCGAAAACTGTTTTTCATGTTCGGAGCGGGGAACGCGTACAAGATCGACATTTCGGGCAATGATCCGAATTATACTCTGACGAATATCAGCGCCAGCGGATGCGGATTCGTGAGTTCGGTCTATCCTGGAGTAGCTTTCGACAGTTCCCAAAATCTGATTGTCGGATGGGCGGGCGGAAATACGGCGTACCTCTACAATCCGACAACCGACTCTTGTTCCTCGGTAACGTACCCAAATGGACCGGGCGCGCAGCAGGCCAATGGTACATACAAGAGATTTAGCTATTTCCCAGCTCTCAATGTCTTCGCCCTGGTGAACAGCGTTACGCAGAACGCATACGCCCTCCGCCTGACGTCGGGTGGGGGCACCGGAGGAGGGACTGGCCCTAACATTTCTGGCGTGAGCACAAACTCAATCACAACGAATGGAGCGACGATCACGTGGACGACCGACGTAGCTTCCACAACGCAAGTGGAGTACGGCACGACGACTGCGTATGGGACGCTGACGACGCTCAACTCCAGCCTGGTTACCAGCCACTCGCAAGCGTTGAGTGGCCTGGCTGCGGGCACGCTCTATCATTACCGCGTGCACTCAAAGAATTCGAGCGGCGTCGAATCGATCAGCGGTGATTTCGCGTTTTCGACAAACAGTGGGACAACCAATCCGCCGCCGACGGTCTCCGTGACGGCGCCGGCAGCCAATGCGACTGTCTCGGGTACGGTCACAGTTTCGGCGAATGCTTCGAGCAGCGTGGGCATCGCCAACGTACAGTTCGCACTTGATGGCGTGAACCTGGGCAGCGCGGTGACGACGAGCCCGTACCAAACATCATGGAACACAACAACCGCGACCAATGGAGCGCACTCGCTCGCCGCGACGGCGACAGATACGGCTGGAAGCGCAACGGCCTCCACACCTGTAACAGTAACAGTTTCAAATGCGACCTCTGGACAATCGAGCACTTACCAGCAAAGGTGCGCCGCCTCTGGAGTATTGAAGTGCGTGTCGCTCGATAACCCATCGCAATTCAATAATTCTCCGACGATGAGCCAGAACTGGTACCCGGCTGCGGACGGAGTCTATCGCTGCAATATTGACAATTCAGTTTTCCCGCCAGACGGTCCGACCGGTTCTCTTAACTGCGTCGTTCCACCACAGATCGGCGCGAATGCCTCTGGCAACTTCAACGACACGCTAGGCGGGACCTTTGGGCCTTCAGGAGATCCCAACGCGGCCAATGGGAACACCTTTTACATCCAACTCCGTGAACGGATGGATTCCAGCTTTGTGGCATTGCATACCGATGGAGAGGGCTTCAAGCTTTTCGGGGTGCACGGACTCAATCCGGACTCCACCTGCCAGTCCGTTGGAATAGTGATCCAGAATGAATGGTGGCGTGGGATGCCGACAGGCTTCGTGAACTGCGGCGCGCAGTCGCTCCAGCCGATAAACACCGGACCGACCTCGGCCGATCAGCTGGAACAAGGCGACTACAACTGCACGTATGGAGCGCCAGGCCCTTACACATTGCCGAACTGCTTTCAGTTCATGGCCAACCAGTGGATGACCTTTGAGATGAAAGTGGTGATCAATAATTGGGATCCGTCGGGAACCCTCCCCGGCAGTGGGAGCAACACCATCCAAGTCTGGGGAGCTTACGAAGGTCAGCCACTAAAGAAGTTCATCAACCTGACAAACTTCCCGATCAACTTCCAGAACAGCGCGGGCGACGTGTTCAGCAAGTTCATCCTTTACGACTACGATACCAACCGGACCACAACCAACTCTTATCCGGTAGCGAACTGCTGGTACTCCGAGGTTGTCGTCTCGACACAACCGATTCTGGCGCCTGACGGCCCCACGGTACAATAACAAAAACTCCAGAGCAACGGAATAGGACCACGTCGGCCGCAAGAGTTTGCGGCCGACGTTTCGTTTTGGTTCTTTCTTCGGGGGACGTGTTGCATCGCGGCAGAGACGTCGCGATGCAACACACCCCCGAAAGGAGAAGAATAAGAATTGAAAAGAGGTTGGATTGCGGTGACCGAGTTGACTGCGCCTCAGCTCGAGGGCACACTGCTAGCGAGCGGCGGTTGGCAGCGGCGTGCAAGGGCTCGGCTGGGGATACTGCAGGGATGAACTATAGAGTGCGATTCATGCTGTTGGGAACGTTTTTGATCATTGTCTCTTTTCTCCAGCCTGAGGGTCTGAGGACGACCTCCGTTGGCCACATACAAGCGCATTCCGGCGCTGCGGCTATGGGAATCGTTGACGGGGTGCCGTTCGAACGGCGTTGTCAGTCCGCGGGTGTCTTCCGCTGCATCAGCTTCGATCAGGAAGCAGAGTACATTAATTGGGGAGGTTCCCCGAAACAAACCCTCTACCCAAATAGCATGGGTAGCTTTGTTAACGTGACCCGGGACTGCAGCGTCGCTGTAAACGGCTGCTCCATTCGATTCACCGTGCCAGGGAATCCCGAGGCCGGCGCCAACATGGGCGGCAAGTTTGAGTACGACTTTATCAAGGACGGCAAGGGTTTCGGACAAAACAGCACATTTTATGTCCAGATTCGAGCGCGATTTGATTCTCCGATGCTACGAAACAACTTCGGAGGCGAGGGCTGGAAATTTGTGCTCATCTATGGCGGAAAGACGTCCTGCTCAAATCTTGGGCTACTCAATCAGAACACCTGGTATGCCGGATTCCCGACGATGGTTCATGAGTGCTCCCCGGGAATTTATGGGAGGTCCGGAAACAAGCAATTTATGGAACAGGGCGATTACAACTGCGCGTATGGCAACTACAACGATAAGGATTGCGCCTATTTCAGAGCCGATGAGTGGATGACTTTCTACTGGAAAATACACGTCGGGACTTGGGGACAGCCGAACAGCACCCTAGACGCCTGGCTGAGTTACGGCAACGGCCCGCTGAAAAAATGGATCTGGCAACCAAATTTTCTGTTTCACTTCGAAGACGGCCCGGCAGATGTCCTGGATAAGGTTGCCTTGACTCCCTATACCACGAATCGGAAGGAGGCGGCCAAGTCCGACGGACACATGTGGTTCGATGAACTGATAGTTTCCACGCAACCTATTCCTGCGCCGAATGGTCCAACGCCATAAGTTATTCTTCGTGCCCTGTTTGAATCATGTCCAAATTCAATTTTCCCTTGGCATATAGTTTCGAAGCTTTCGGATGTCTGAGCAGATGATTCTCGGAGGAAAGGTCTGGGACACTATCATTCGGTCGGCTGTTCCTTGACTCAGGTCACGGACGAACAGCACTTGGTCTAAAATAAGTCAATCGGGGGGAATCGCCGCAAAACGCACACTCATGAAGCCTTTCGACTCCGACGGCCCCATTCAGGCAAGTTCATTTTTCGTTGCATTCCGCAGTATTCCTCGGGATGAAGAAAAAGATTTCTCTCGCGAGGGCTGCGGCACTGATACCGCAGTGAGGACGCTCATCAGTCAGGATCGCCGGATGATTGTGGGCTTCACGCCTCGCAAAGTATTGGCAACCTCATCCAGACAAACAATTCCTGGAAGCAGGTGTGGTCTAATCCTCGGCGACACCAGCGAATTCAACAAAGCGCAGTCCGACACACCCATGGCCAATGGCGTGCTGATTGAAATTGACCTAGAGGCCAAAACCGCTCGCGCGCTGACCAGCATCGTGGGGCTCCCGCCGGTTTACCTCGCTGAGGAGGAGGGGCAGGTTGTACTGACGTCCGATCTAACCTATTTAAACGGCCTTCTTTCCTCGCGACTCCATTTTGACCAAGATGGTGTTCTCGCTTTGTGTTCTTACGGTTTTCCCATTCAGCACCGGACACTGTTCCGCAATGTTCGCCTTCTGCAAGGGGGCTCGAGCCTGCGGTTGACTCTGGAGAAACCGATTGAATCAGAGCGAGTTTGGGAATTCCGCCCTCCTGAACCAATGGTAGAGTGGCAGACTTTCTTAGAACTCCAGATTGCGGCGTTTCTTTCTTCATTGCGCCGGATGGATCTAAGTCAGAGTTTCCTCTCTCTGACAGCAGGACTGGATACGCGCACCATCTTTGCTGCGCTTGTGAGCGCGGGGAGTTCCGTTCCAGCATATACACTGAGCGGAGAGTCGCCCTCGCTTGATGCGAAGACAGCGCGAGCTCTCTGTAAAGCCTACGCCGTGCCTCACGGTACGATTCCTCTGGATGCGGAGTTCCAGCGTAACTTGGCCGACTTGACGGTGGAGGCGTCCAGACTCTCCGGGGGGCTTTCCAGTCTTGGCCAGGCCCACCAGGTGTACCTGTATCGAAAACTGCCGGAGGCCTACGCCGGACGGGTCTCTGGAAATATGGGAAATCAACTCGGGCGCAAGGGTGTAGAACACGTAACGATGAGGGCCGCCGACCCGGCGGTTCTGGTTCCTGAACTGCGGAAGCGTATGGAAAACCTTCCTTCGTTCGCCTGGGCAAGCGGGAATACGGGTGGACTCGCGACAAACTCGTACGAATTTCTTTTCCAGCAGGAATTCCCCTTCACGCAGTTGGGCAACTACTCCATCGGAGACTTCTTCGCCGTCCAGCAGAGCCCCTACGCTAGCCGCGACCTTATTGCTTTGTGTGATCGCCGGCCAGTGAAGAAAGAAAGTGACAAGTCCATGTCGCCTTTGCACCTTCGTCTGAAGGATCTCCATCACCGATTCCTCGGTGAACCAGAGAGATATTCCTTCCAACGACGCTTGATACTCAGAACGGGCGGTTATGTCTCTTCCTATCCGATCAATTGGGGTTGGAGGGCCGGTGGAGGAGTCTCTCTTGCGGGGGGCTTCAGGGGCTCACTCGCTCTAGTGGATGCCTACACCGAGAGGGCAGGCTGGGACTCCGGGATACCTGGCAAGATTTTGCGCACCCTGCGCATCAATGGCTTGCACGAGCACCGCAAACCGAAGCGCTGGCTGAGAGAAGTCCTCCGTGACTTCGTGCATGACGCCTTGCTTTCCAAAGAGACCAAAGATGCGGGGCTCTTTGATCAGGCGACGGTTTCCCGACTTCTTGAGGAGCACTACGCCGGCCGGGCATCCCACCACCGCGCGCTGGTGCTGGCGCTTGATCTTGCTCTTGCCGCGAGGAACTTTCGGGCAACGTTGGGTTAAATCCCAAAACTCGGATATTCCCACGAGCACAAGACACGCATGTCTGTGACGAGACCTTCCCGGAAAGAAGAACGATTTTCGGGGCCAGCAATGTGACTAGTTCGGAGAATCAGTAGTTTGGCAGGCCAAGGGTTCGACAACCCACTCGTGCGGCTGACGGTCCAAAAACGCCTGGAGCCACAGTTCAAGCATGACTAATGAAAAGAGTTGATCGGTATAGTCTTTGCGTTCCGCAGAGTGGTCCGCCAACAATTGCTGAATTGCCGGCCAGCTAAACAAACCACGCTTTCGGGTGGCCTCTTCAGAGAGCAATTCCGAAACCATTGGCTGAATGTCCTTCCGCAGCCAGGCACCCATCGGAGCGCCGAAACCGCGCTTCTTTCGCTCCAGGATCTCACGCGGCAACCACGGGGCCACGGCCTGTTTCATCAGATACTTCATTTGAAACCCGCGAACTTTCAGATTGGAAGGCATATGGCTGGCAAGCTCAATCATTTCATGGTCCACCAGGGGAGCGCGGCATTCAATCGAAGCCGCCATAGTCATGCGGTCTGTCATAGCCAGGAGGTCGTCCGCCAGAGACGTCTTGAGATCGGCGTAAATGATGCGGTTGAGATCATCCGGATCACCGCAATGGTTGAAATATCCGCGCAGAGTTGAAATAGCAAAGGCACTACCGCCGGACTGCGTTGCGCCCTCGATCAGGAGATTTCCTTGTGTCTGGGGCGGAAAGAGAGTCACATATTCGATATAGCGCGAAGCGGCGTCCAGCTCCGCCGAGTTCACAAAGGCGGCAGCGTAACGGGCATAGTCCTTCCAGAGCGAGTGGCGATCCTGCGGGATCCGTGCGAGCAAAGCGGGCAGCCACTTGCGGCGGAGAGGTCCCGGGAGGTGGCGGTAATAGCGCAGCATACTGTCCCCAAGGTAGCGACGGTAACCGCCAAAGAGTTCATCGCCTCCGACACCGGAGAGAATAACGGTCACGCTCTGGCGCGCGAGCTTAGAAACCAGATAAGTAGTCAGGCAGGCTGAATCAGCCACGGGCTCGTCGAGGTGCCAGACGAGTTTTGGCAACAGCTCACTGACTTCCGGACGAACTACGATTTCATGATGGTCGGTGCCAAACGCCTGAGCTACGACTTTCGCGTAAGGAAGTTCGTTGTAGTAGCTATGTTCGCCTTCGTACCCGATCGAATAGGTTTTGACAGGGCGGCCCGTCATCTGGGCCATGGCCGCAACAATCGAGCTGGAATCGAGGCCGCCGCTCAAGAACGCTCCGAGGGGAACGTCGCTTACCAGTTGCATGCGGACTGTCTCGAGCAGCTTCGAGCGCGTGCGCTCAATCCATTCTTGTTCCGTATGCTTTTCCGGCTGACCGAAAGGTACATCCCAGTATTGGTGATCTTCGATGCGTTCCTGGTCGACGACGAGATAGTGGCCAGGAAGGAGCTTTTCGATACCATCCAGCATGCTGAGCGGCGCGGGCACATAACCTAGGCTGAGATATTCGCGCAGTGCTGCGAATTTCAAGCGCCTGGGAACGCCGTCTGCTTGCAGAAGAGATTTCAATTCCGAAGCGAAAAGGAATCGGTGCGGTTCTCGGCGGAAGTAAAGAGGTTTTTCTCCAATTCGGTCTCGCCCCAGTACCAGCCTCTTACGCTTGGTATCCCAAAGGGCCAGGGCAAACATTCCCCGGAGTCTGCGGAAGCATTCGAGGCCCACGTCATCGTACAAGTGGACAATGACTTCGGTATCCGTCCGTGTCCGGAAACGATGTCCTTTTGACTCCAACTCATCGCGCAGCTTCTGAAAGTTATAAATCTCTCCGTTGAGAATGACCCACACGGTCTCGTCTTCATTGCTGATAGGTTGGTGCCCATGCGCCAGGTCTATGATGCTGAGCCGGCGCATGCCGAGAGCCACGTCGCCACTGATGTAGTGGCCCTCGTCGTCGGGTCCGCGATGCGAGATGATCCCGCACATTCTCCGCAGAGAATCCTGTTTCGACTGCTCCGTTTGTCTTGAATCAAGGAAACCGCAAATACCACACATCTACTGTCTCCGGCAATGCAATACTCTCAAGCAAAACTAAAAATCTCAACGAACCAAATCGTTGGCAGGATCCAATTTCTTAGCTCACTCGACTTCTGTCAACTCGGATAGACAAAGTGCAAGTGTCCTGGCCTGATTTCGTCTCGCATACTGTAGGATTTTATGTCTATCGGGTAGCGGGTGTGTTCCGTCGCGGAGCGATTCAAGGAACACGGGCAAAGCTCTATAGATCTCTTCTTCATCCTGCAAATTGACGAAGGTCGTCCCACCCATATCGTTAAGCAAAGCTGTCGCGTCACCGGTAGGCGAAGCGAGCGCTAAGATCGGTTTACGCAGTCTAAGATACTCATAGGTCTTCGCAGGAATCTGCCGATCAAAGTGGTCACCCTGAAAGAGCAAGAGGGCGTCGGAATCAGCGCACTCCTGCAAGGCCTCTCGATAGGGCAGGGGATTGAAGACTTGTATCAGTCCATCGAGATCAAGCTCTTCGAGCACCGAAGTGTACTCCCGTTCGTTGCCGGACCCGCGTAGCTGGATTTGGACTTCCATCGGACTGATCAGGCCTTCGCGCCTCAGGCGTGCGACGGCTCGGAAGAAAGGCCTCGGATCCCTCTCTTTTGAATAAAGCAATCCAGCATGCAAGAGGCGAAGGGGACGGTTTGAAGGGGTTGTGATGGGCTCATCGATGCGCAGACCCTTGAAATCTTCTTCATCATAGCCGTTGACTACCAGCAAACACTTTTCCTTTGCCAGTTGCGGATACCGGATCAAGTACATCCGGAGAGCAGAAGGGGCCGTGAAGATCAGGCGGGAAGCGCAAGAGACGGCTTTTTCCTCTAGCCAGCGCCAAATTTGTCTGGTTAGGGGGTCTAGCTGACTTCCAGCATGGACCATTGGATCACGAAAATCCACGACCCATGGTTTGCCGGTAAGCTTGTGGAGGACGTATCCTATGAGCACGGCAGACGCAACCGGAAATGTAGTAAGAATTACATCGATGTGACGCTCTTGGATTGCACGTAAACCCGCCGGGATCGCCGCGAGGCACCAACTCCCCCACCTATCCGGCAGAGCGGCCAGTTTTGGGTAACGTCCCCGAATCGATAGGTGTTGCCTTGCATCCAGCCCAAAAGCTCGAATCACGGCCGGCCCATCCTCGGTCATGCGCCACTGATGATAGTCAGGCCGTTCATAGGCAAATGGATTGATCGTCAGGACAGTAGTTGACCAGGCAAATTCAGAGAGGTAGTGGGCGAATTTCAGTGGCCGGAGCGGACCGCTGCTGGCTGCATATGGCGGAAAATGAAATGCCACGATCAGCAGGTTTCCTTTTCTGGTTCTCTGAGTGGGGCTCATACTCCGTCCCCTATTTCACTGTCGAATGAAAGGATCCCGCATCCTTTACGGACCCTGCGGTAGATTGAGCTCACAAAAACGTGTGGTGCCATGTTCTTCTCAATCGCTCCACCTGCGCGCCGTGACGAACCACAGGCGCAGCAGGTACTCTCGCTTTGCCTCTTCCGTTTGTCTCCAATCAAAATTCGTGCCACTTCAGATCGTTCAAGTTCGGGACTCAAGAGTGAGAGTTCTCCTGAGGACTCCGGGAGATGCGTGGAGTATCCCTCGCTACCTCAAGCAATCGGGCTAACTCGGCGGCCTTGGTTTTTCGAGAGTGCCGCCTGATCTCTTCAAAATCGGCAACCGGCGCCATTCCGTTGTGGATCTGCTGCAAGAAATCGAGCAACCCCACGGCGATTCGTTCGCTTGAATCCAACGGAACGAGCGTGCCGACTTTTGCCCCGCGAAGTGCAGCGGCTGTTTCGCCACGCTCGTCCACAAGAGCAAATATGGGACGGCGGGCGCGCAGATATTCATAGAGTTTTGCCGGGATGGCTGGATTCGAAGTCGCGCCCTGAAACAAAAGCAGACCCGACGCCTCCAGCATTTCCGTAAGGGCAGCCTGGTAAGGAAGGGCAGGTTCGAGAGCGACGAGGTCTCCGATACGGTACTCAACGATCTTTTTGCGGTAGATATCGTCGTATCCAGACGCGCGCAAACGCACGCATAGCGTGCTGCTCGAGATCTTTCCCGCGTCCCGCAAGCTCGCTAGTGCGGCGAAGAAGCAACTTGGGTCACGATCAGGTCCCGGATAGAGGGTACCGCTATGAACTAAAATAAGGGGCTTCAGCGGTAGCGGCTTTTGGACCCGCATGAGTTCTGCCGCGGCAAAATTTTCCTCATCGTAGCCGTTTGCAATGACGCTCATATCAGCAGCGCGATGCGGATGCCGCTGGCGGCAGATTTCGAGCGCTCCTGGGGTAACAAATACAGCGCGTTGACAGTGTCGAACCGTCTGTAATTCCAGCCATTGCCGGATGGACCACAGCCGGGGGTCGGACGGAAATCGCTGGTGCGTTAATGGATCCATTTCGATCATTGGATCGCGGAAATCGGCGACCCACGGGATCCCGGTCAGGCGATGCAACGCGAGGCCGATAAGAAGGGCGGTTGCGATCGGATAGGTAGACCAAATCACGTCCGGACGCAGTTTGCGAATGTGCTGGAGTCCAGCGGGCAATGCTCCGGCGAGCCAGGTCACCCAGGGATCGGGGAGCGCCATCCAGCTGAAATAGCGTCCTCGAACGCCAAGGTGCCGAAGTGTATCGAGAGCGAAGGCCCGCTCGATGGGAGTATTTGCAGGTATTTGCGCGAGCTGATCGCTGCGTGTTTCTCGATAAGCGCGGGGATGAGCGGTAAGCACGGCGGGTTGCCACCCGAATTCAGCCAGGTCACGCGAAAAACACAACGTCCGTTGAAGCCCACTGCTGACTCCACATGGAGGGTAATGAAAGGCAATCAGCAGAACCCGCCGGTCACACTTCCGGAGCACAGAGGTCGAGGAGTAAGTTGCGCCCGCCCCCGCCCGACCGAGATCCAATCCAACAGAGTTGGGCGGCGATTCAGCGATGAATGGATTGGAGCGATCGATGGTTTTAACCTTTTCGCCGGAGCAAAGCTCCGATGTGGTGAAGGCTACGCAAGTAGAGCGCGCTCAAATTATGGTTGTAACCGTAACAGACGGTGTGTTCCCTCACAGAATCCGTCCACTTCATCTTCCATTCTTCGTCCTTGCCCAGAAAATCAATTTCGCTTCCTTGTTGCGCATACATCCACTCCACCAGCATTTTGCGAAGTACGAATCCCGGATACATTTCCTGCCACTTCTGCTTGTAACTTGTTTTGAGGAGATAATAAACTCCGCGTTCAAGTAAGGCGTAGTCATAAGCAAGCGGCTCGCCGTCGAGGAACAGAACCGGAATCCGAAGAGTGCCATTGAGCGCCGCAATCGGAGCATAGCGACTATAGAATTGCCATTGAAAATCCTGCTCTGTGATCGCCGATCCCGCGGAAACCTTCCAACTGTCTCCTTCGATCTCGCGGATGGCCTCAAGTCCGGCCTGCAAATCGCCCAAACTGTCCAAGAAGCGCAATTCGATCCGCCCCCTTTCGCGAAGACGTTTTTCGCGCGAGCGAAGAGCGGTGCGAAATCGTGGCTGGAGCGTTTTCATCTTCTCCTCCCACGTTTGTGACAGCCGCATGTAGGGCGAACGTTCGCCAATGTACGACTCATACGAGAGTCCGCGGTCTCGCAGCTCGCGTATGAACAATCTTTCCTGTTCTTCTCCAGATTCGAATTGCGTGAACCACAGGGCCCAGTGGCCGTGTTTCCGGGCAAGATAGTCAAAGATTTCACGAAAGAGAGACTGCGAATCGCTCCCCCGAATCAGCTGTGTCCCATGCATCGAATGAAACCAGCTCAGAGGCCGAAGAATCCTAACCGTCAAGCCCTTTCGCTTTTCTGTTTCTTTCACAAACGGAGCAATTCCGGCCAAGCCCTGGCCATCACGAAGCAAGAGGACCAAGAGCTCCTTTTGCGCACGGTTTACCTCCCACACCGTTGCTTGCCAGTCGAACTGGTGCGCGGGAGGGAGATTCTGACTGGATACAAGGTCATTCCACTGCTGCCGCAGGGGCGTCAACTGCTGCCAATCTGAGATCTCTTCTATGGCGAACTGGCTCAATGCAAGTCTCCATTGCCTTTTGACTCGCGCATGGTGTCGGGCCAACAAAAATGACAATCTAGCGCGACTGAGATTAAATGGGCTGCTTCTATGTCATTGACCAAATGTTCCACGGAAGAATCAGCCAAAGCACGATCCCGGCTGTCGCGTTTAGAGCGAACGGTTACGGACGAACACCCGACGGGATCGGAATCCCGACTCATGATTCGACGCTCAACTTTCATTCAAGCCTGCCCTCGTTTGAAAGGCTGAGGTCACCGGCCAAATCTGAATCCTTACGACCATGGAAAACCAACACCTCTTCGTCATCCGCTAGAAAAAGCTCGGGCGGCGGCGGGTGGCTCAAGAAGCCGAGCGGACTGGCTGACCTTCCATAGGCACCAGACTGGAATATACCCACCAAGTCCCCAATCTCCGCACGCGGTAATGTAATTCCGCGTGCCAGGGTGTCAAGGGGGGTACAGAGCGGGCCGACGATATCCACGAGCTCTTCTGGAGGAGCTGTCAATTTGTTCAGGATGGCGATCGGATAGTTTCGTTTAATCGTCTGGCCCAGATTGCCGGAGGCGGCCAAATTATGATTCATGCCCCCGTCCACAATCAAAAATTTCTTTCCTCGCGATACTTTGACGTCACTGACGCGGGTAACATAAACGCCGGCTTCAGCAGTGAGGAAGCGCCCGGGTTCCACCAGAAATTGAGTGCCTGCAAACCGCGAGTCGGAATCAGCCTCGGCACAGAGCAACTTCAGTCCGGTCTGCAAAGTCTCGAGGTCAAGTTCTTGCTCATGCGGAAAATACGGGACGCCAAGCCCGCCGCCGAAATCAAGAGTGCAAAGGGGATGACACAGACGAGTGGAAACGCGGCGAGCCAGTTCCATGCCATGACGGTATTGTTCCAAGAGAACTGCGGCGTCCAAAATCTGCGTGCCGGTGAAGAGGTGAATACCGCAAAGGTCGAGTGCGGGCAGAGCCAGGAAATGATCCAACACTTCGTCCAGGGTTTCTTCGTCCACACCAAATGGTGCCGGTCGGCCCCCCATTCGCATTGCACCGCCTTCGGCGGCACTTGTCGGATTGATGCGGATGGAAACCCGAGCGCGTCGGCCGATCCGCCGACTGACCTCACAGATTCGTTCGGCCTCAATCTTTGATTCCACATGAATCTCGCCAATTCCCCGAGATAGAGCCAACTCCAACTCGCGCTCTGATTTTCCGGGGCCGGCAAAAAGCATACGCTCCGGAATACAACCTGCCGCTAGTGCGCGATGAAGTTCTCCAGCTGAAGCGATTTCAATGCCGCATCCCCGGCTCAAGAAATGTTTTACAATCGCGAGACACGGATTAGCCTTAAGGGAGTAATAGATCGAAAAACGGTCTGGGAGCGCCGAACGGAGTGCGTAATATTTTTGATCCAACACGGCGCGGTCGTAGAGGAAGAAGGGAGTTTCATAATCGTTGGCGAGACGGAGTACAGACACGCCTCCAGCCACCAGTGCAGCATGCGATTGTGGAAAATACTTCTTCACCAAGAATGAAGCCAAGTCAGCCATCAAAGGTTCTCGCGACGGCGGAGGGCGGGATAATCCACTTTGCCACTGCTGGTTTTTGGCATCTCATCCAAGAACTCGATCGTTTTTGGCACCATGTAACGGGGAAGTTTTTCTGCACAGAACGCAATCAAAGCCTCGGCGTCACGCGTAGCGCCATTACGTGGCACGACGAACGCCTTGATCGTCTGTCCCAACATCTCGTCCGGAATCCCGATGACAGCGACTAGTTGAATGCTCTTGGTTTGGAAAAGTATTTCTTCAACCTCCGAGGGACTGATTCGGAATCCCGAGGACTTAATCATGGCATCGCGTCTTCCCACGAAGTAAAGGAATCCGTCTTCGTCCATTTTCACGAGGTCGCCGGAATAGCAAACTCTCTCGCAGTCTCCCAGTTGGGGAGGCAGTAAAGGATTCGCTCGAAGTGCCCTGTTTGTGTCCTCTGTTCGGCCCCAGTACCCCATCGAGACAGTGGGTCCCCGGTGCACGAGTTCTCCCACCTCTCCGGGCTTGCAAAGCTGGCCTTGCTCATTGAGAACCAGGATTTCTGAGTTTGGGATGGCTTTGCCCATTGAAGTGGGACGGCGGTCCAGCTCTTCAGGTGCGAGGTACGTCGAGCGAAAGGCCTCGGTCAGCCCGTACATCAAGAAAATTTTCGTTGTGGGGAGCGCTTGCCGTAAGAGCGAAAGCACGGTCTGGGGCATCGCTCCGCCGGTATTCGTAATGTAGCGAAGATCCGGCAACGGTTGTTTTTGCAGCGTAGAATTGGGTTGTGCCAGGAGGCTCCATACGGTGGGAACACCGGCTAATCCGGTTATCCGCTCCTTCAAGAGGGTTTGCACAATTTCCCGTGCGAACACAAAGTTGATCAAAACAATTGCTGCGCCTTGCTGGAACGCGGTCATGAGCTGATTGAGCCCGGCATCGAAACTGAACGGGAGAACCGCAAGGATTCTTTCGTTCTCTTTGATTTCCAGATAAGTGGAGACAATCAAGCTTCCAGCCACGACATTGGCATGGCTCAACATGACGCCTTTCGGTTTGCCGGTGGACCCCGAAGTGTACAGAATGGCGGCTAGATCTTTGTCAATGGTCCGTTCATTCGAATTCTGGAAAGGGGGAAGTTGAGTGAGTTCCTCGAACTGAAGGCAAGGCAGCGAGACCTCCGGAAATTCGCCTTCCCCGGTCAAAATGATAAATCTTAGCGATGGAATCTGCGGGAGAACTTCTACCAACTGCCGTAACTTCGCCGGCGTCGTAACCAGGCCGCGGATCTCGCAGTCTCTAGCAATGTAAGCAACCTGCTCAGGATGGAGCAATGCATTGATGGGCACAAGAGCTCCACCGGCTTCAGAAACACTGAAGATCGACAGCACCTGGGCCACAGAAGCCTCAAGGTAAATTGCCACTCTTTCGCCGCGCTGCAGACCAGCCCGGCGCAACCCATGGGCGAGCCCGGCGGTCTGGCGTGCGACATCCTGATAGCTGAGCCGCTTGCTCCCGTGTACCAGCGCTTCCTTTGCCGGGTTGCGCTTCGCGCTCGTTCGCAGCATGTGATGGACGAGAAAATCCACGCTTAAAGCCTCCTAACCTCATCTCGCGATGCGGGAACAGAACACATTCCGATTCGCAAACTTCTTTTCGGTAGCCCCGGCAATCGTCCGCCGGGCCAACCAGACTAAAAGCTATTGCACAACCCTCCGTAAGACGATCATGAAGCAGGCGAAGTGAAGAACGCGCGGTAGATTCGGAGCGAGCGGTCGTAGCGGACGACCAGGCGCCGGAAGTTTCCCAGCCAGCCGATGGTGCGCTCGACGATCCAGCGGCGTCGATACCGCCGCAACGCTCGGCCATCCTGCGTGGCCGGACGTACCCGATTCTTCTTTTGCGGGGAGATCAGTTGAATACCGCGCTGCCGCAAGCGTTTTCGCAACGGATCGCAATCGTCGGCTTTGTCGGCGATCACCCGCACCGGCTTCTGTCGCGGTCGACCCGCGCGATGTCGGCGGCCTACGCGGATCGACGCGAGTGTGGTCTTCGCAAGCCGGACTTCCGCCGGGGAGGCAGAGTGAAGGTGGTCTCCCAAAGGAACACCCTGGCCGTCGACCACCACCATCCACTTCGTCCCCTTGCCCCGCTTGGTTTTTCCGACTTCTGCGCCCCTTTTCTCGCTGGAGCAAAACTGCCATCCAGAAATGACTCGCTCCAGTTCAACTGCTGGCGCTCGTTCAACTCGCTCAGAAACGCGCGCCAGATGTTCAGCCAGACGCCCTGCTCCTCCCAGTCCCGCAACCGCCGCCAGCACGTCGAGCAATGCGGGAACTTCTACGGCAGGTCCTGCCAACGGACGCCGCTCTGGAGAATCCACAAAACCCCTTCCAAGACACGACGGTTTGCGATCCACGGGCGACCTCCCTTGCGGTGCTTGGGCGGTTTGGGGAGCAAGGGCGCGATTTTCTTCCACTGCGCTTCGGTCAGCAACGGACTGGATCGCGCCATCGGCCCTCCTTCGGCGCTGCTGACTCTGCTTATGCACTGTTTCGGAAAACACAACCATCATCTTTTCAGGCCCTTGTATCAGGTTATGCAACAGCTTCTAGGAAAACTCACCAGTGATTCGATCACTTGGGTGAGGGGTTCCCTATCTTCTTAGAAATCGCATTCAAAAACCTTCTAGCCGTCTGCTTTGCCGCGCGACCGCCCACATGGCGGATAACTGCCAGGGCTCCGAGGAGAGTCCGCGGATTCATCGCCAAGATGCCCCAGTGTTCCCGGCGGTGCGACATCCAATCGCTTTTGTAACGGTCATCTCCTGACAGATAATCGATTTCGCGAACTTTATCTACATCGATGGCGCGTTCCATCAAATGCATCGTAAGATAAGAACCCACCGATAGTTCCTTGAATTTCTGATCGTAAGCAATCTTGTAAATGGAAGCCGTGCCATTACTAACGATCCACACCTGCGCGGCGGCGGGCACGTTGTCAATATAGGCTACGCCAAGGCGCAGCCAACCCATCTCTGCGCAAGTGCGGATTAATCCGGGCACAAACTCTGTGTAGGGCTCCGGGACTTTCCAACTGGCCGCATAAACTTCTTGGTAGGCCTGGATCGCAGAATCAAGGCCGTGAAGGCCAATCGTGATATCCACACGCGCGCGGCCGGTCCTTTCCAGCTTTTTGTTCTTGCTTCGCGCGATATTTCGGACCGAAGATCGCAGGCTCTCCAGATACTCTTTGTAGGAGCGTCCGCAGACTGGGTAATACCAGTTGCCGTGACAGAAATAGGTCTGCACGATCATTCCGGCCTGCCGCAAAGATTGAACTAGCTCAGAGAAAACTGGTGAATCCGGATCGAGCGGCTTCAAATTAATAACATGCCAAGGGGGAGTCTCCGCGCAAATGACCTGTGCCATCGCTTGTAAACTCTTTTCCCTGGAATAGGCAGGATCCAACAAGGGCTCATAGAACGATGTGTAGTAGTTTGAAAGGCTCGACAGGGTCCGGAGTTTCCATCTACCCTGCTTTGCCTGAGAGTGACGGACGGGCAACGCGGCCACAGGAGTTCTGACGCCGTCCTGCAACTCAACTCCGAGGATGCGCGCCTGGTCCCCTTTCTCAAACGCCTTGCGGACAAGATTTTGGTACCAGGGCAAGCCAAGGAAAAAGCTCTTGGCGCCAGCCTCCTCAAAAAGTCTGTGGTAGGCGACTGGGAGATCCTCGAAACTCTCATAGACCCTGACAATTCTCTTCTCGCGATTCTCTAGGATCGATCCATCAATCGGAGTAGCTTGTACCGGACTGAGGTGTGCAGACATTACTGCTGCTTCGCCCCCGACGGGATCCTGTTTTGGACAAAAGCAGTCATACATTCAATCGTTTGGAAGTTCTCGGGAATGAGCTCTTCATCCTTCAGTATGACCCCAAAATTTTGTTCAATGAAGGAAACTAGGTCAAGAATGCCCAGAGAATCCAGAATGCCACCCTCAAGCAGGTTATCCTGGATCTCAATTCCCCGTTTTCGGGCCAAGGGAAACCTTTCAGATATGAAGCTACGAAAACGCTCATTCAGGTGGTTGGAAGTCATTGTCTTTTTCTAGGACGTTAGCTCTCCCGATCTCCTTGCATAAGAAACCAGGGCTGGCCGTTCATCGGGTTGTTCCCGCCTGATCCTGAAGTGCCGGGATGAATGACCGGGCAGGATTCACGCTCCCGAAAGCCCAGTCTCTTGAATAATTTTACCCATGGGTGGCAGTCCAGCATCTGCGTACTAAGAGTGAAAATCGATTTCTGGCGCAGACGGGCTACAACGCCTGCAATGAGTTCGGAGAGGACAGCTGGTTCGTCCTCTCCGAACAGATCTGCGATCTCGCCGTTCTCCTCGTCATAGGTAAAGACGACATATGCGACCAAACTTTTATCTCTCCGCGCGGTCAGCATCTCATACCGACGCGCGAAATGATTTAGATAACGCCAATTCAAGTATTCAGCAGACCGCTCCGTGCAGATCCCGTACTTCACGCTAACGGCCCGCGCCAGGGCGGTGAATTCATCGCCGCAAGAGCCCGTGTTCGGCGCTATTGTGCATTCGCTATTGAGACTTCTCGAAAGATCGCGCAATTCCATGGCGCGATTTATGGGCCCGCTTAGACTGCGCGCCACCGATGGCTGATTCACGAACTCGCGAAGCTTTCGATCTGCCCGCAAAGGTTTTGCCAACCGCACCATCCGGCCTGACGGTTCGATGGAAAGGCGCTTGTAGATCGGCAACATGGCTGCCGCGGGAAAATCATAGGAAAATTGCAAAGACGGCGAATCCATTCCATCCAGGCAAGCTCTCTGCAATTGCAGAGCGGGTCCGATTGTGCGAAATTGAGGAGCAATGAAAAAATCTCCCAGGACACACCCTGCTTTTGGGATTCCTCCGATGCACATCTTCCTCGGAAATGCAGCCGCTGCGCCGATGATCGGTCCGTCGGCTCCCAGAGTCGAGACCCATACGCGCGCTTGTCCGTGAGGACCATTCAGGTAGAGCCACTCGAATCTGTGGCGATCTGATTGGGGGGTGAGCCACTGATTGAGAGCCTCGAGAAGCGAGCCTCGATCGGCCTCCAAATTTGCTTGTCGGATTACTGTAGCCATGAGTGGTCGGCAATTCGCCTATTGGCATGCAGTTACGCGCTGCTGCTCCTGAACCCTTCACCTAAGAGTGCGACAATTCTCATATTGAGAAAACGGATCTGATTCTGATATTGAGCCAGTTCTTTATCCCAAGTATCAATACAGAACTATGAGGTGAGCAACCCTATTGCCAGAAGGATCCACGCCGCTCGAACCTGGTCACAAGTGCGTTCGTTTTTCGTAAGTTGTTGATAATAAAAAGTATGACACGGAAAAAAGATGCATCCTCTTTCAATCACCCCCAGCGGAAAGCAGGTTCCTAGGACTCCTTTCATGTAATCAAGATTCCACATGCGCTCCGGCTCACAGGACGCAGGAAAAGCCTTGCCCAACTGAGCAATCGATTTCCCTAGAGAACGGGGGAAACGGAGGTCACTCAGGTGCGATCGACCGGGATCATTCTTGTAAGTGCCATTTTTTGTGTTACTTACGTTTTTATCATTTTAACGATGTCTTTTTAGCGTTTGGATTGCAATGTGCCAACCAGTAGATGGATGTGCTTAGCCGAATGTCAGTCTCTGCGAAGCGGAATCTGCCTGCGTACACCTCGTTGCCGTCGAATATATCCTTGAACAGCGGCGGAGGCCCATCAAGTTTAGAAAATGGTTGGCAGCAGGGTTTTCGCCCTTGGGAAGTTAAGGGATTAGCCTTCCGGGAAAAAGGAACTAGATGATCAAGATTGGCGGGCAACGGATACCGACTTGGACCCTCATGCTAGTGGGGTCCGATGCCCTTTCTATTATTTTGGGACTCGTTGCGGCGACAGCGCTACGCTTTCTTAGCTTCAAAATGACGTTTTCGTACTTGGAAAGCGCGCACACTCTATTGCGCTTTGGATTGGTGGTACTGGCTGCGGGTCTATCTCTTTACTACAATGACTTATACAGCCCACACGTTGTAAGCCGACGGAACGAGCTATCGGTTCGGGTTTTCCATGCTCTTGGGATTGCATGTGTCGGACTAGGCATTTTGTATTACTTCGCGCCGGACAGCAGCCTGGGGCGCGGCATCGCCGTTCTGGCAGCTCCAGCAATCCTTCTTTTTACGCTGACCGGACGCCTTATTTCGACGGACTTGATGCTTCGCGACCCGGAGCGGGTTTTGGTAGTCGGAACGGCCCCGGCTGGTATTGGACTGGTCCGCGAGATTATCTCGCGACCCGAATTGAACCTGAAAGTAATCGGTTTTTTGGATGAGAAGGGCGAGAACATCGGCAAATCCTTGGTGAATCCAGGGATCATCGGTGCGGCTCGAGATCTGCGAGAGATCGTCATCAAGGAGAAGATTGATCGCGTGGTTCTTGCTCTCAAGGAACGCCGCGGCCAGACACCACTGAGAGAACTACTCCAATTAAAATTTGACGGTGTGGGTGTGGAGGATGCCCATACGATTAATGAAAAGATAATGGGTCGAATTTTCCTTGAGCACCTTTCTCCGAGCTGGCTGATCCTTTCGGAGGGCTTCGGTAAATCCAAGTTGCTGCTTTTTGTCAAACGATCGATTGATCTACTTGTTTCGTTTGTAGCGCTGGTTGCAACTTTGCCCGTGATGGCCCTCGTTGCCGTCGCAATTTGGTTAGAAACTGGGAGTCCTATTTTTTTCCGCCAAGAGAGGACAGGGCGTGGGGGCCGGACCTTCGAAATTCTCAAATTTAGGTCCATGCGACAAAATGCTGAAGAAGGTGGCCCGGCGTGGGCGGCAAACGACGACCCTCGGACCACCCGCATTGGACGATTTATTCGCAAGTTTCGTTTGGATGAATTGCCACAAATCATCAATGTTTTCCGTGGCGAAATGAGTTTGGTGGGGCCGCGTCCGGAAAGACCCCATTTTTGTCGAATGCTTGAGGAGGCCACCCCCTATTACGTGCTCCGTCAGTCGGTGCGTCCGGGTATCACCGGATGGGCACAGATCAAGTATCACTATGGGGGAACTATTGAAGAGGCCAAAACGAAACTTGAATATGACTTGTTCTATATCAAGCACATGTCGATCATACTTGATCTTGCCATTCTTTTCGGTACTGCTAAAGTCATTCTCAATGGACATGGCGCGAAATAATCCGTCTGCTAGCCAAAAGCGGCTTGATGTCTGCAATCAACTTACAAATCATCGAGTCTATAATCGCCCATCTCGCTAACAATTATGCCATTTAGAAGATGCGTAGATTTTATCCTGCGTGCCAGTTGGGTGATTGGTTATGCTTTCCTCATGAAGGTTTTCATTCTCTTGCGGGGCATTGAAGAGTATCGGCGGGGGAACAAGCCCCGCGCGAATTGAGGATATTCAGAGGCAAGTCTCGAAAGACGCCGCAAACCGGACATCTCTAACAATGTCGGCCCTGTCAAACTCTTTCTGAGCACACTTCTCTTTTCACTTAAAAGAGTTTTTCTCCTTCGTTCTCTTTCGTTTTCTTTCTTCTCTGCATCGACAACCACGGCTCGTTCGTAATCTAGCGGTCGGCTTCAGTCCGACCCAAACATCTCTCCGATCAAAACTTCAACCATGATTACCTCTTCAAACTCCCTTTCGAGGGAGCGGGATGCCCAATCAAGTGCGCGGCGTTCTAGTTCACGCCATGTCCGGTTACGAGCTTTTCCGCGTGCGAACCGAATTCTACGGACTGCGAATGCTCCCAGCCATTGCGCCACATCCAGTACAGCCGAACCGCTAGCTTGCGCGCCATCGCCACCTTGGCGATGCGACGTTCTCGCCGTATCGCCAATCCACACCTCGATACCCAGTTCCGCGAGTAGCCGCTCGAACCTGCGTGAATAGCCGGTGGCCTCCATCCCCACGCGCAGCTCACTCCTCTCTGCTGCAGTTCCCGATAGAACTTCTCTGCTTCTCCATTGCTGTGATTCAATCGCCGTTCGCCGCACTCCCCAGTTTCCTGGTCGAAAAAAGTTATTTGCTGAAAGCTCGGGTGATAATCCACGCCTATAATGAGTATGTTCGGCTCCTTCCTCCCGAGCCTTGGTCGTTGAGCAACCACAGTCTACTCGGGCCGAGGGAGCCGACATTGTTATGAAATCATGTCGAAATCCGTTCGGGAAGTAACCCGTGACTGGGTCTTGAAGGTCTGGCACCCCCTGTCCCAGAAATCCGGAAGATACCGCGCAACCCGCCCTATGCGTTCAGTCAGGCCTACAAGAGGGCGCAGGGAGGAAAGGGCGCAATGTATGAATATGATTTCCCAATGATGGAATTTGGCTTCCTGTGCCCCACGGGATGGACGCCCGAAGAACCCTAACCTATTTAGTTTTAATGACATACAATGGATACTCTTGGTATCGACCTTGCCTTGAACATAGCGAAGGATTCCAGGCGATTTGCACTGGCGCTCTGGAGGAGGATAAGGAATTGCTCTCGAAGCATTTATTGGGGGTTGGGTTTGTAGCAGCATTGGGTTACGCAGGCGTCGCCGTCAAGCCTTCGGCCGCATGCCAACCGCACCCGCAGGTTAGCCAGGCTCCAGAGGCGGCAAAACCAGCTCCCCAGGAAAAGCCCTCGCAATCTCCAGAGGACAAGAAAGATAAGACTAAGGACCCAAAGGACGAGAAGTCTGCCGGTGCAGATTCTCAACCAAGTACTGGTTCCGGAATTCCCTCCGGTGTAGACCTCAAGACCTATCGAATCGGAATAGAGGACGAACTGATGATCTCGGTGTGGCGCGAACCTGAGCTCTCAAACCAGGTCGTCGTGCGCCCGGATGGAAAGATTACACTTCCCCTGGTGAATGAGATTCAAGTTGTGGGCCTGAGGACTGATGAATTACAAACTGTTCTCACGGAGAAGCTTAAGCCTTATGTGAATACACCTCAAGTCACGGTCATCGTCCGAGGAATTCGCAGCCTCAAGGTGTCCCTAGTCGGAAATGTCGGACGCCAAGGCACGTTCAGCCTAAATGGGGAGAAAACTATCTTGGAGTTATTGGCAGAAGCTGGTGGGCTTGGACCTTTCGCAAAGACTGGCGCGATCTACATCCTTCGGGAGTCAGAAGGTAAGAAAGTACGCATCGGATTTGATTACAAGAAGGCCATCTCCGGAAAAGGTCCGAATCCCGCGCTCCATGCCGGAGACCTGATCGTAGTTCCATGAAAGCCAAAACCAGCGAGGGAAATTCTAGATCGGGAAGTCGCGGGATGAAAAAGGTGGGAAACGTGCGAAGACTTGCCAGTAAACTCATCACAACAACAGTCATATCTGGGTGCGCTTTAGCGCTCTGTCTGCTGCTTCCCAGTCCAATTTTGGCGCAAGATGAACCATCTTCAACTGGACAAGCGCCGCAAGCCGGAAGAACAAGGCCGGCCGGCAAGGCGGGGGTATTGGCGATACCAGACTCTTCGGCTGAGGATCAGGAACCGACCGGGTCAGCCGCTCCGCCCATCCAAGAGCTTGGCCGGGGCGGGTGGCTGGGTGCGTCGACCAGTCCCCTGCACTGGCGTTCTCTGTACGTCAGTTCTGTAGAAATTGACCAGGGTTATGATCAATTTAGTGGAGCCTCCGGCACGACCCCCGGTATATTCCGGACGAGCTTCTTCCAGTCCACCGTGGTATACGATCTCCAATTATCGCGGAGCCGATTGGCGTTTCAATGGCAACCGGAAGTGGGGTCAATAAATGGCCATTTTGCAAATAACTTAAGCAATGAGAATGTGGGAGCAGATTACAGTACCTTGCTGACCCCCCGGATAAGCATGCATGTTCGCGATCAATTTCAGTATTCAACGGCTCGTAACCTCTTTTTTGACAGTTATCTGTACGCGGCCCAGACTCCCGGTAATCAGTCCGTACAGAACACCTTTTTGGATGGGCCAGGCACTCGGCTCACAAATAATGCGACGGTGACGATCGATTACCGCCTTTCGCCAACACTAGACTTAGCGCTAACACCGGGCTTCAATTACGCCAACCAGAGTGCGGGTTCCAAGATTATCGTTGGGAGTAAGGAATACACGGGCGCCGCCCATTTGACTCGTCAGTTCAGTCCGACTATGAGTGCCGGCGTAGTGTACATAGCAAATGTCGTCAAATTCGATAACGTAGCTGGATACGGGATTTATCACACCGTGGGCGGCTCCTTCACAAAACAATTGTCTCCGACCTGGTTTTTCAATTCCACGCTAGGTGTCTCAAGGTCCACCATCAATGGAGGCGCGAGCTACTGGACTTTGTATGGCAACGCAGTGCTCCAGAAGAAATTCCGGACTTCCTCGGTTGGGTTGACCTATTCGCGGGGACTTAGCCTCGAGCAGTATGCGACGCGGTTCTACACTGATCGTGTGGATCTGGCCTACAGTACCCAATTGACGCGTAGACTTTTTGCCAGTTTCGGTGGCGGTTATGAAAGAGCGGGTGGTTTGCAGAGGATTTCGGGGGAGTACGGTAGCTCGCAGGTTGGATTCAATCTGCTGCGCAGCTTGAGTCTGGTTGGAACATACACTTACAGGACTCAGGTAGGGGATTTGAACCAGATCTACACAGAAACTCGTCATTCGGGCTATATAACCTTGCGCTGGAAGCCGCCTCGAATTCGGTAGCTGGAGGGTTCTGCCCCTAGAAGCCGAGAAATCTAGTAGAAAGGTCAGAGTGTCTAACTTTGCTCTAGGGGTATTCTTGGCGCTTGCAGAACTGGACCAGTTCTGTTCGGCGCACATTCGCACTCCCGCCTAGTTCGGAATCAGCGTAAGTTTGGCGAGCAAAGGGCAGGTTTGTTAGCCCAGCTTACTGAAAACAAATGGTTTAGGGCACTTCAGACTTGGAGTGGTGGCAATTTTGCTAACGGACTTGGAAACAGAAACAGTTTTCCGAGTATTGAGAATAGACATGAACCTTCGGCTTCTCCGGGTGCGCTGCATGAAGATGTAAGTTTATGAAAAAGAATGGCTTACTAGATAGCTCCTAAGTCGAAAAAACACTGCACAATGGTAGCGAACTTGCTATTTGTATGAAGCTGGTATCCGTGAGGCAGTGCGGAGCTGGAGGAATAGCTTGAGTGGACTACGATCCTTGGGTGGCGCTGTGGCACAGAGTCTAGACGGTTGGCAGCTCCGTGATTACCTAGATGTTGTCAGGCGGAGGAAGTGGTGGATGATTCTCCCAGCGATCGCCCTGTTTGTAGTCGCGACTGTGGTAATCTCCCGCCTGCCGAATATATACCGTTCCGAAACCGTCATTCTGGTGGACCCGCAAAAGGTCCCGGACAGTCTGGTGCAATCGCCGGTTAGTGGCGGGGCCTCAGATCGGCTTTCAACAATCCGTCAGCTGGCAACCTCGCCAACCCGTTTACTAGCATTAATTGACAAGCTGGGGTTATATCCACAGGTCAACTCGCAACACGATCGAGAGAACGCGGTCGCCATGATGCAAAAAGACATAAATATCGACGTGGCGGACTACGGTGGGCAAAAGATGAGCGCATTCAAGATCGCCTTCTCATCAGAATCACCGGAAGAAGCGGCCAAGGTAGCTAATGGGATTGCGGCGATGGTGATCGAAGATAACTTAAAGGCCCGCGCCCAGGCATTTTCAGGAGCGGAACAGTTTATAGACAGTGAGCTTGAGGACACAAAAAAGCAGTTGGAAGCGAAGGAAATCGAGGTCCAGAGGATTAGAACTCAATACGTAATGGATCTCCCAGAGTCCAAGCAGTTCCATCTCGAAGCCTTGAACAGTTTGCGTAATCAACTGCGGGCGAGCGAAGATCGGGTAAATCAAGACAAACAAGAAAAAGTATATCTTCAGTCGACCGCGAACAGTACTGCGCCTCCAACCGTAGATCTGGATTCCGGCAATTCTCCTTCGACTTCGCCTTATCAGGCAAGCATACAAAGAGATGAATCCCGACTGGCCGAGTTACAGATCCGGTACGGTCCTCAGTATCCGGACGTGCGCAAGCTCCAGAGGGAAATCGCGGAACTGAAAGCCAAAGCAGCTCAGGACGCCAAAGACCAGCCACAACAGGAACAAGAGAATCCTACGGAAATCGCAAAGCGCGCTCTGCACAAGAATCCTGTTTTGCAGGCCCAAGTCACGAGGCTGGACGAGGAAATTGCGCAGGAAGTGAAGAAGCAAGCGAGCATTCAGCCGCAGATCGAATTTCACCTTTCCAAGTTGCAGCGCGAGCCCATTTTTGAGCAGCAGATCGAAGGTTTCATGCGTGATTACGACACTCTGCGGACGCATTACAACCGCTTGCTAGACAAGAAACTCTCCGCGGACATGGCGATGGAACTGGAGAATCGCCAGCAGGGTGAGCGCTTTGTCGCATTGGACTCTGCTCCGATTCCTCAGCGCCCCGCTTCACCTAACCGGCCATTGTTCAGCTTTGCCGGCTTGATAGGTGGATTGTTGGGTGGTTTTGTACTGGCACTGGTCGTCGAAATGAACGACGAGTCAGTCCGAACTGAGCACGAAGCTGCACGCATCTTCGGGAAGCCAGTGCTAGGCGGAATTCCGCGGATCATCTCCGCTCAGGAGCGCCACGCGTTACGATTGCGGATGGCGGGAGTCTTGGCTGGGACGATCGTAGCCTCGGCTGCCCTGGGGATTTTGATTTCGATTGCAACGAGAAGGTTTCTGTAAATGTATCTCTCTTTTTATCACGTTAAAGACGAACCGTTCCGTTTGACACCTGACCCGCGATACCTGCATTTATCGGAACCCCATCAGTTCGCCCTGACCGTGGTTCTTGAAGGAATTTTTTACCGCAAGGGCTTAGTCATGATCACTGGCGCGATCGGCACGGGTAAGACAACAATTGTTCACACGGCTCTCCAATTGTTCTCAGATCGAAAGATGCCAGTGAAAAGCGCATTGTTGTTTAACCCGATGCTCACGCGAGATGAGTTTCTAGAAATGATGCTTGACGAATTTGAAGTCAGCTGCTCTTCGACCAGCAAGCCGCGCCGCTTGGCCGCATTGCACCAAATGTTGCTGGAAACTCAGCGAGCCGGTGGAACAGCGGTTCTTTTCATCGACGAGGCACACCTCTTGAGCCCGGAATTACTAGAGGAAATACGTTTACTTGGCAACGCCGACACTCATCACGAGAAGCTTCTGCAAATCGTGCTGAGCGGACAGCCAGAGTTGCTGACGGTAATGAATCGCCCCTCGTTGAGCGCACTGAAACAAAGAATTGCCGCCCGTGCGCATCTCCGGCCGCTTACCGCGATTGAGACGTCGGTGTACATCGGGGAAAGGCTTCACGCAGCTGGATTAGAAGGAAGTTCACCTTTTACGGCCCAGGCCCTGGAAGCAATCCATCGGCATTCGGGAGGTGTGCCTCGCTTGATTAACTTGGTTTGCGAAGGATGCCTCTCACTTGGGTTCAAAACGGGGCGTGCCACAATTCAACCAAGTATGGTTGACGATGTGGCCACATCGCTTGGCCTGTACCATGCCGTGCCTTCACAAGAAGGTTGGACTACGGCGCCGGAAGCCGTACCCGTTGCCGCGGGGGGACCTAAGTCCACAGTTGATGTGTTAATTGAGTCCATGAAGCGGAGGCGCGGAAGCGTCCGGGGGAGCACACAGGCATGAGCAAGTTTTTTAACGAGACGCTAAGAGCGCGGGGCGCCACACTCGGGAACGAAACCGCTGCCCCCGAAACGCTAACAGAAATGATGGCAGCAGCTTTGGCTCCCCCAGCACCTCCCATTGCAACAGAAGCCAAGCCGATCGAGGCCCCCCCGCCGATCCGCATACCCGTCGCCGACCAGATGGAGAAACAGTTCAAGGGAAGTGATTCCATTGAATCGGCCAAGGAATCTTATCGCGCATTGCGAACGCGTTTGCTTCGACTGCGCACAGCGCAAGGGCTTCGGTCGATTCTCATCACGAGCGCGTCTCAAGGTGAGGGCAAGTCCCTTACGGCGATTAATTTGGCAGTCTGCTGCGCCCAGCTTCACGACATGCAGGTGCTGTTGATTGACGGTGACCTCCGAAGCCGAGGGTTGAGTCGAACTATTGATTCACAGATGGGTCCAGGGCTGGCTGAAATACTTGCCGGAGAGATCGAGCCGGAAGAAGCGATTCTTGCGACTGATTTACCGAATCTCTTCATACTTGGCAGTGGCGCAGCCTCCCTTCCTTCGGCAGAATTGTTTGCGGGGCGGAGGTGGCAGGAGTTTGCCAAATGGTGTGCAAATTCGTACAAGCTGATACTGATCGATTCTCCGCCGGTGCTCAATCTTGCCGACGTCGAACTCATGACCGCCGCATGCGATGGCGTCCTAATGGTTGTACGTGCGCTCCACACAAAGCGAGAAGCGCTCCAAAAAGCAGCTAGCCAGATTGATGAAAAAAAACTTCTGGGTGCAATCTATAACGCAGTGGAAACCGGCGCGCGCCACTCCTATGAATATACATACGGCTACCCTGACGTGGGCTCCGAAAAAGAACAGCGAGCTGCATCCGTACTTAGCTCGTGACTGGCATTTCATTGAAATGACGGAAGCTGGGATGCCCCGTGGCTAAGGCGAGTGAGGAGATGACGAACTCCGTCAACTCCGCACTGCAAGACGCCAGTAGTAAGTGTGAAGGGGTGGCGTGCTGCCAGTATTGCCAGAGGGCTTTGAAGTTCAGCGGCAGAGCCAAGAGTGAAAACTCATTTGAAAGACGACACCTTTCCATCAGTTACCATCGCGCCCGTACATGCCGGTAGTGCGCACGAGTTCCGCTTGCGGGTGATCCACGTGGTGAACTATCTCCGGCGGGGCGGCACGGAGTTTGGAATCCTAAAATTGATGGAAGGGCTGGGCGATAAACATTTTGATCATCGCCTGTGCACGACCAGGCAATTTGATCCCGAATTCGTGCACGCTTATCACCTGGAGGCGCGTCTATCAGTTGCTGGAGGCACTCGAGAAGGCTTCCAATTTCCCTTTTTTCGTCTGAGAAAAATATTTCAGCAGTATCGGCCACATATTGTGCACACCCGCAACTGGGGCGCATTAGAAGCTGTCCCGGCAGCTCGCTTGGCAGGCGTGCCAGTTGTGATTCACAGCGAGCACGGATATGAAGTCGACAACATGGGTGGACTGCCATTGCGGCAGCGGTTGTTCCGCAGATTGGCGTACGGAATGGCGGACAAAATATTTACCGTATCCAAGGAGCTCCGCGACTATCACGCAAGGCAGGCTTGGCTTCATCCGGAGCGCATAGATGTTCTTTACAACGGAGTGGACGCAGCGCGTTTTTCTCCCCAAGCTGAAATCCGGGCGCGGGTCCGGAATGAATTTGGAATTCCGGCCAACCGAATTGTTTTGGGCAGCGTGGGGCGCATGGTGCCCATTAAGGACTACGGCACCCTCCTCAAGGCAGCGGAACTTCTTGCACGGAAGGGCGTTGATGTCCATGTCTTACTGGTCGGCAAAGGCCCCGAATTGGAGGCGCTCCAAGGTCAAGCTGGCGAGCTACAGTGCCTCCGCGGCCGTGTGAGTTTTCTTGGCACTTCCGATCGTGTGCCGGAATTATTAAATGCCATGGACGTTTTTGTTCTTACTTCTTTGGGCGAAGGAATGTCGAACACGTTGCTGGAGTCCATGGCGACGGGCTTACCGGTTGTGGCTACACGAGTGGGCGGCAATCCCGAAGTGATCGGCGACGAGCAATCGGAGTGGCTTTTCTCAACGGGCGACACCAAGGGATTGACGGAACGATTGGAGCGGTTGGCGCTAAGCACCGACAGCCGGACCCGCTGCGGAGATGCGGGCCGAAGACGGGTGCTGAGACTTTTCAGCCTGCAGGAGATGTGGCGGAGATACCGGGATCTGTATACCGAGGCTGCGGCAAACCGTGACATTAGAGCAGTGGAATCTTCATCCATTGACAGTGCGAGACGAAAACTCGCATGAGTAAGCGCAAGTTCAGATTGGCAATTCTCACAGGGCGAGATTCGGAGGCCACCTGTTCGGCTATCACCCCTCTCCTCGGCTTGCCGAATGTCGAAGTCAGTGGAATACTGCTCGACACAGAACTTCCCTCCTTGCAACAGCGCTCGCGCAATTTGAGAAGGAACCTGAAGCGAGAAGGCTATTCCTATCTGTTGTTTCGGTTAGGGGAAGCGATCTTCGATCTCCTCGAGGACCGGGCTGGGCGTGTGGTCTTGAAGGCAGACACTTACCGCCTGCTCCGCGATTCATTTCCAGAACGCGCATTCTCATTATCTGATTTCACCCGCCTTCACGGGATCCCTGTCCTGGAGGTAGGCAATCTAAACAGTCCACAATCTGCTCAGACTCTTCGCAGCATGCAAGCGGATCTTGGAGTCGTAATCGGAACACGCATCCTGAAGGCTTCCACCTTTGCAATCCCTCGACTTGGCTGCTTGAATCTGCACAAAGGAAAAGTGCCGGAATATCGCGGCCAGCCGGCGGGATTCTGGGAGATTTACGACGGACAGAAAATGGGGGGAGTAACAGTGCATTTTGTGGACCAGGGTCTGGACACCGGGGACATCGTCGGTGAAGCATGCGTTCCTGTCCACTCGAAGGATTCGCCTGATACCATGCGTCGCAAACTTGACATGCAAGGAGCGGCACTCCTGGCAGGCTGCGTTTCCCAAGTTGTTGAAGGAACTGTTGTCCGCCGTCCACAGCCGAAGTCGGAGTTCAAGGCGCGTACCTCTCCGACGAGAGAACAGCGCCGGAGTGTGGAGAAAAAACTTGGCATGGATGGCCCGCAGCAGCTACGTTGGCTGTACGCCATCAAGACACTTCTCTATCTGGCGATCTACCATTCCGGAATATTAAGGTTGATTCGTGCCTGGCACCGGCGGGCACCCAAAGGCCGAGGCTGCATCATACTCTACCACCGCGTAAACGATCTGACTCGAGACGTATTGACAATCAGCGAAGTGCGGTTTGCGGAGCATCTGATTGCAATGGGTCGAACGTATCCATTGGTTACCACGACTGAAATCGTCCAGAAGGTTAAGCAACATAGCCATCTTTCAGGTTCAGCCATAGCCATACACTTCGACGACTGTTACCGCGATGTCTACACGAATGCCTCACGCCTCCTCAGCCATCTCAAGGTTCCAGCTTGCGCTTTTATTTCATCAGGTTTCATTGGTACGGACCGCGTATTTCCTCACGACGCGCTGAAGTGTCCGTTCCATCTCGAAAATCTCAAGTCCGACGAAGTCACTGGACTGGTAGAGAGAGGATTCGAGATCGGTTCGCATACGGTCAATCATGCGGACCTTGGCCAGGTTGGCGTAGACGACGCTTTCACGGAGCTGTCGGAGAGCAAGAAGGATTTGGAAGTACTGCTCAAGCGTTCCGTAAAACTGCTCTCCTATCCGTACGGGAAGAAACTAAATATTCGACCGGAAGTGACGGAGATTGTTCGGAAGGTCGGTTATGAGGCTATGTTTTCAGCCTATGGAGGGTATATCAACGGCCATGACAACGAATTCGATATTCGGCGGATTGGGGTGAGCGGCCAGTACCGAGCACTTGACTTGTTGATGGCAATTGAGGGCGTTGCCCTGGAAAACCTCAAACAGAGTTGGGGTGAGTCGAAACTAAGAAGAGGCAGATTGGACTAAAGCCATGTGCGGCATTTGCGGCATCTTCGAATACAAGAGCAAGGCAGACGTCTCCCGGGAACTCGTTCATAAAATGAATCAGACGATGATTCATCGAGGTCCTGATGATGGCGGCGTTTTCGTGGGGCCTGGCATAGGACTCGGTCATCGTCGACTGAGCATCATCGATTTGGCCGGCGGCCATCAGCCAATGTCCAACGAAGATGGCACGATCTGGGTGCTGCTCAATGGAGAAATCTACAATTACCCGGAGCTCAGCTCCGAACTTCTAGCTCGAGGTCATAGATTCTCCACGAAGTCGGATACTGAAGCGATCGTCCACCTTTACGAAGATTACGGTGGAAAATGTTTCGCGAAACTCCGTGGAATGTTTTCGATCGCCCTATGGGACTCACGAGAGCGGAAGTTGATATTGGCGCGCGACCGCGTCGGAAAGAAACCACTGTTTTATGCCGCGGATGACAATCGGATCTTGTTTGGCTCCGAACTAAAAGCTCTACTCGCTATCGACGGGCTGCCTCGCGCCATGGATGAGGAAGCCCTGTCCGATTACTTTTCTTTTGGGTATGTGCCTGCCCCCAAGACAATTTACCGGTCCGTACGGAAAGTGCTACCGGGTAATTACTTAGTGGCTTCGGAGGGTGGCATAAAGGAAGTTTGTTATTGGGACCTTTCGTTTGGCAAGGTCGAGAATCGCAGCGAGGAAGAATGGGCCGAGATGCTGCGGCACCAAATATGTGATGCCACGCGAGTACGGTTGATGAGTGACGTTCCGCTGGGCGCGTTTCTCAGTGGAGGTGTGGATTCCTCTTCTATTGTCGCGATGATGACACACCTGATGAAGAGGCCAGTGACGACTTGTTCGATTGGGTTCGAGGTCGAGGAATACAACGAAGCAGGATACGCCCGGCAGATCGCGGAGCAATTCAAGAGCGACCATCACGAAGAAATTGTTCGTCCGAGTGCGCTCGAAGTTTTGGACAAGCTTGTGTGGCACTATGATGAGCCGTTTGCGGACTCCTCGGCAATCCCTACCTACTACGTGTCCAAGGTCGCTCGGAAGAGTGTGACGGTAGCTCTGGGAGGCGACGGGGGCGACGAGAGCTTCGCGGGTTATCGGCGATACATGCACGATCACTATGAGAATCGTCTCCGACACCACGTTCCGGCAAGTCTGCGTTCCCACATATTCGGTCCCCTTGGGGCTTGGTATCCTGCCCTTGCCTGGGCGCCCCGGATATTTCGGGCGAAGGCTACGTTTCAAAGCTTGTCTCGCACACCCCTGGAGGGATATTTCAACTCCATCTCCTATTTCCGGCCCTCCGAAAAACAGCGCTTGTTTACTCCCGAATTCCGGAGGCGAATTTCCGGATATGATTCAATCGGAGTATTGCGGCAATACTACGATCGAGCAGATACGGAGGACCTGCTTTCGCGAATTCAGTACGTAGATATCAAAACATATTTGACCGACGACATTTTGACGAAGGTGGATCGCGCCAGCATGGCTGTATCGCTGGAAGTGCGTGCACCGCTGCTTGACCATAAGCTGCTCGAGCTGGCGGCACGGATTCCATCCACGCTCAAGCTGCTAGGCCGGACCGGAAAATATATTTTCAAGAAAGCGATGGCTGCGGAACTACCGGACGGGATTTTGAACCGTAAGAAGATGGGATTTGCCATTCCGCTTGACCGCTGGTTCCGGAATGAATTGCGAGATGTTACGGAGCAGGTACTCTTCGACACCGAAGATGGGATCCTCGATCCCGGTTTCTTGAAAACAATCTGGAATCAACACCAGCGTGGCAACTACGACCGTTCGCAACATCTCTGGGCCGTCCTGATGTTCCGCAAGTGGAAGGCCGCCTTTGGTGGATAGGGAAGTGCAATGAGTGGAATTTGTGGAATCTGTCAACCAGGACGCACCGTAGACCCGGCGTGCGTCACAGGAATGCTTGCCGGAATGACATTTTCCGGAGAGCTGGGCAGCGAGCGCTTCGCTGCCGGCCCGATTGCGATGGGAGTGGCGAGGCGCTGGCCATTTCAACAAGTCGCATCAATCCCGGGCGCTCAGATCGCTGCAGATGCTGAGATATTCAATAAAGAAGAACTCAGCGCTTTAGTGGATCCCGTAGCCCTAAAATCCTCCGAGCTGTCGACGGCAGAAGTCTTGGCGGCTCTCTATGTGCAAAAGGGAGTTGATTTCATCAAGTGTCTGGACGGCGTTTTCTCTATTGCTATTTGGGATGAAAAGAAGCGCCGTTTGATTCTCGCTATCGATCGGCTCGGAGTGAACAGTTTGTACTGGCGTCAAGAGCCAGGACGTTTCTTATTTGCGTCGCGCGTTGGAGGGATCCGAGCCGAACTCGATGGAGCGGCTGACGTAAACGCGCCTGCGCTGATGCAATACCTTCTGTTCAGTGTGGTGCCGGCCCCCTTGTCCATTTACAAAGGAGTTGAAAAACTGCGGCCTGGGCACGTGCTCATATTCGAAGGTAATGAGGTACACCAGAAGCAGTATTGGGACATGAAGTTTCCGGAAGATGAAGGCCGCGATGAGGAGTATTGGGCGAGTGAAGTTCAGCAGGCAATGCGGAAGGCAACGCAAAATCATTTGCACGATTGCGTTCCCGAAGAAACGGGAGCATACCTGAGCGGGGGTACGGACAGCAGCAGCGTCGTCGCATTTCTTCGTGAATGGAACTCGCCGGCAAAGTCCTTTTCGATCTTTTTTTCGGAGGACCGCTACAACGAGATTGGGTACGCCCATATTGCTGCCAAGAAGTTCGGTACTCGTCACCACGAACTTTGCTTAAAGCCACAGGACGCTCTAGATGCAGTGCCGCTTCTCACCCAATATTTCGACGAACCTTTCGCGAACTCTTCGGCTATCGGAGGTTACTTTTGCGCGGATCTCGCGCGAAAAAACGGAGTGAACACGCTTCTGGCTGGCGATGGGGGCGACGAGTTGTTTGCTGGAAACGAGCGCTACGCATCCGACAAGAGATTTGCGCTCTATCATTCCATTCCGTCGGTTCTGCGCAAATGTTTGATCGAGCCAGCGGCTCAAATCTTTCCGGAAAGCGACAACAGACTCAGCCTTCTTCGCCGCTACATCCGGCGCGCGCTGATTCCGAATCCCAAGCGGATTTTTTCCTATGGATTATTTCTAAGTACTCCACCCGAAGAAATCTTCGAACCCGGATTTCTGGCAGTGGCGCCTCCGGAACACTGGCTCGACATCGCTGAGGGCCATTTTGAGGCGTCCAATTCCTGTAGCGAGCTAAATCGATTACTGTATCTCGATATCAAGATGACGCTCGCCGACAACGATCTTCGAAAAGTTCTCGGTACCGCCGAATTGGCTGGCGTTCGCGCGCGCTTTCCATTGCTTGATTACCGTCTTGCAGAACTCTCAGGACGGATACCGGCACGCCTGAAACTGAAAGGATTTAGCAAGCGATATATCTTCAAGAAGGCAATGAGGAACATACTGCCTCCCGAGATCCTCAGCAAAGAGAAACATGGGTTTGGCGTTCCGGTGGCGCTTTGGTTTTTGCAAGACCCACGGCTTGAATCGCTCGTGAAGGACATCCTCAATGATGCGCGCACTCGCCAACGGGGCTATTTTCAACCTTCTTTTTTTGACAAGGTGATTCGCCGGCATCGCGAAGAGGACGCCAAAAACTATGGAGAGATTATCTGGTACCTCGTTGTCCTCGAACTGTGGCACCGCCAGCACTTAGAGACTCGGACTGGTAAAGCTCATGTCCGGTGAACGACAAGGTTCTGCTTTCGTCCGAGCCGGTAGGAACGCAGCGCACGGTCACGCAGAGGGTCCGGACCCACGGATCGAACCATCATTTGCAGAGGCATCGACAGTTCGCCACTCACGGCCCCGTTGGCGGGAGTTTGCCATTGAGGTTTTATACCGAGCCGGTGCCGTTCGGTTGATGGAGAGAATGGCCCGTTCGTTGGAGCTCAAGTCTACCCGAGGAGGGAAATGGCAACAGATCCGACGAGTTTCGGCGCCGCGATTCGGTATTCTCTGCTACCACCGAGTCGGCACTGGAGGAGTTCCGCTGTACTCCCAGCTTCCCGCAAAAACGTTTGAAGCGCAGATCCGCTATCTCCGAGAAAACTACCGCATTATCTCTCTAGATCAACTAATTGCCGAAATGACAAATCCAGTCAGCCTGGCGCCTACGGTGGCGGTGACCTTCGATGATGGTTATCGAGGTCTCTTCACAGAAGCGTATCCCATCCTTCAAGCCTATGGGATCCCAGCGACCATCTTCTTGACGATTCAGTCCATTGAGACCGGTCAAGTGGCATGGTACGACCGGATTTTCCTTGCCTTGAAAGTTGCGATAGGCACCGAGTTGGTGCTGGATCTTGAAGGTCCAAGGCGATTTTCGCTGGTTTCACCTTCGCTCCGAATGCAGTCCGCTGTTGAAATCATCTCAAGTCTGCGCCTCCTCTCCCCAAGTCGCCGGAGGGAATGTTGTGCAGATTTGGAAAGCAAGGTTCACCTCCCTCAAGTGGAACTTCAAGATCGCATGCTAACTTGGGACCAGATTCGTGCCATGCATCTTGGTGGCGTGTCTTTCGGCGCCCATACCATGAGTCATCCCGTGGCAAGCCGACTGTCAGAGGATGAATTGACCTGGGAAATTCTCGAATCAAAGCGGATCCTTGAGCTGAGGCTGAACAGCCCAGTACGACACTTTGCTTTTCCTTTCGGGAAACGCGAAGAGTGCGGAAATGCAGCGGCGATACTCGCCAAAGGCGGCTTCCACTCTGCGTCGACCACGGAGTGGGGCCTAAATTCTCAAGGGACCGACCCATTTCGGTTACGCAGGGTTCAGATCGGTGAAATGGGGACGCAGGCCATGTTCGCGTTCCAGCTTAGCCAGCTTTTCCTTCGCGATGGCGCTGACGAGTCCGAGGAAGAATCGAACTCTTCACATAAAAGAAAGCGAGCCAGCTTCCGTCATGTGGCGCGAAGCGATGGGGGACGAAGGGATGCGTGACCTCTTACTGCTCGTCATCGTCATGGGCTCGGTTCCCATAAGTCTATTCGAGCCATTCTACGGCGTACTGGTTTGGATCTGGATCGCATACTTCAATCCGCACCGGTTCACGTTCAGCTACATGTACGAATTCCCCGTTGCCGCGGTTATCGCCGCACCTACTTTGTTGGGAATCCTCTTTACCCGCAAGATCAATCGCAATCCCATGGTGCGCGAAACCGCACTCCTGGGAATGCTTTGGATCTGGTTCGTCATCACGTACCTGAACGCCACCCGGATTCCACTATTCCAGGGCCATATCATAGATGCCAAGGCGGAACTAATTCGCGTCAGCAAGATCCTCGTGATGACCATTGTTATGATACTGCTTGTGAGTACCAGAGAGAGGCTGAAATACCTGTTTCTCGTGACCTCATTAAGTTTCAGCTTACTGGTGCTCAAAGGAGCCCTCTTTGGGGTCCGGACCTCAGGTCAATATCGGGTTTGGGGCCCGCCAGATAGCTTTCTTGCTGATAATAACGGGTTCGCATTGGCCGTCAACATGTCGCTTCCAATGCTATTTTATCTTGGCAGCGTGGAGGAAAACCGTTTGTTGAAACGGATTCTGCAAATTTCATTTGTCTGCGGGATCGTTAGCGTCTTACTGACTTATTCCCGCGGAGGGTTACTTGGTTTAGCAGCAGTGATGCTAACGATCGCGTTGAAATCACGCTACCGAGTTTTGAGCGGGATTGTGCTGGTCACGTGTGGGGTTCTGGTTTTGACGTTTGCCCCGGAGAAGTGGATGGAGAGGATGGGGACGCTGAAGCACGAGACGCAAAACGTCGATGATTCCGCCCATCAAAGGCTTGTCAGCTGGGGGACTACATTGAATTTCTCCAAGGACTATCCAATCATGGGGGGGAGCTTCGATACCCTGCCCGATATAGATGTGTTCCAACGCTACGAAACTGAGCCACTACCCGGTGGTTTTCCATCCTCGGGCCCGCACAGCATCTATTTTCAGGTTATTGGTGAGCAGGGCTATGTAGGCTTGATTCTCTATCTCTGTCTGATCGGTTGTTGCATGTTCAGCTTGCGTCGCATCCGCTCATACGCGCGACGCGTAACCGCCATGAACTGGAGCTTCCCCTACCTGGATACTCTCGAGACGGCCTTCATAGGCTTCTTAGTGAGTGGAGCTTTCTTGGGTCTTGCCAATTTCGATCTGTTTTATCAGCTGATCGCTTGCACAATTATTCTGAAGATTCTTGTTCGGCGCGAACTAGCCACGCATTTGTCGAGCCCGCGACCAGAAACTACCATTCTGGCCGAGTGCTCGGCGGCATGAGGTGCCTATGATTGGTGTGTCCAGTTTATCCGACAGCTTCTTGCACTCTGCGTCGCTGGTGGGCTCAGCTTATCCGGCCGACGGAGGAAAGACCGATCGGCCAGCAAGTCCGTGCGAAGGCCACCGACGATTTAGGGGGAATGCATGTTGAGAACGAGACATGAAAAGGAGGGAGGCAGACTCAGTAGACGTCCTGGGGCATTGTTCCTTTTTGTCTTCTTGATGCTGTTCCCTAACGGTGCAGGCGCTCAGGTTTGGAAATGGAAATTTCAAACAGTGGATGTCTCCACAAGGTTCACTTCAATCGCGGTAGATGGTAGCGGGAACGTGCATGTTGCGTACTCAGGAGACAAGGGATCCTCCCTTAACTACGCGTTCCAGCCCGCGGGTTCCACCCAATGGTTTACTATGCAGTTGGACAAACAGCTACAGGAGCACGCGCTCGAACTGGCGCTTGATCTCCAGGGCAATCCTCAAATCTGCTACACGCCCCGCGAACTAAAGTACGCTCATTTTGACGGCCGACAGTGGAGTGTCCAGCGCATCGCCGAAGGCGAAGGTTCCATAGAATATAACTGTACTCTGGTCTTGGCAGCGGATGGCAAGCCCCATGTCTTGTGGTATCAAACACGATCGGCGGATGGGACCAACTTCTACCATCTTAGATATGCAGTCCTTCTGGAAGGCGTGTGGATGGCGCGAACTGTCGACTACGATCGTGAAGCGGGCAAGTGGAATGCGCTGACGCTGGACGACCAAGGGAATCCCTACATCTTTTATAGCGCGTTTCCGCCAGGAGATCTGAAATCTGGGCATTGGGATGGGAAGAAGTGGGACATCGATGTAAAGTTTTCGCCAGCAGCCCCCTTTTCCAGTGGCCTTGGAATTTCTGTACTTCGGACTCCACAGAAAGATATTAACGTCAGTTTCTACGAAAGTCCGTTAGACGGCTCCAAATCGACCGCCAATGGTTCGCTGAAATTCGCTCGGCTGACCGCAAAAGGCTGGGCAATGGAAACAGTGGATTCCGTTGTGCAGGGCGCGAGTTGGGTTGGCTATCGGAGTTCGCTCGTACTGGACAAGAATGGATACCCTCATGTCAGTTATGAGGACCACGGCACGCTAAAACATGCCTATTGGGATGGGAAGCGCTGGCATGTTCAGGTGGTCGCGCCCCGAGTTATTGAACCGTATCTCTATAGCTCAATGGCGATCGACAAAGAAGACCTACTGCACATCAGCTATCGAGATCCAGCTGACGGTTCCCTGAAGGTTGCCATTGGTTGGCAGGAGCTAAAGGTACCATCCACAGCAGCGGTGCAGCAGGACAAAAAGGACTGACAGGGTCAAGAGGCATGCGAGGTTGATGGCGGCTACACCCGTGTTCATCCAGGAACCAAATCTTTCTAAAATTCCGCATGCGAGGACAACGGACTCTCTGGTGAGTCACAGACTGGAATGACGGCGATCTCAAATCAGATCTTCGAGGCTATCTTCTGGGCCAACGCATGCCTGATTGCCTACATCTATGTTGGCTATCCGTTATCGCTCGGAATACTTGCTCGATTTGCACCACGCCAAGCAACCTCTGGTTCGGCTCCCGACCTTGCTGTGACTCTTTTGATCTCTGCCTTTAACGAGAGTGGGGTTATAGAGGAGAAAGTAAAGAATTCTCTGGCGCTTGAATACCCCAAAGACCTTCTGGATGTGGTCGTCGTCTCGGATTGTTCGGACGATGGAACGGACGATATTGTCCGGCGTTATGAACGCTTCGGTATTCGCCTGGTGCGGCTCGACGAGCGCAAGGGCAAGACGACGGGACTTAACGCTGGGGTTCCCCAGGCGCGCGGACAGATTTTGGTTTTTTCAGATGCCAACGCTCTCTACCAACCGGATGCTATCCGTCAACTCGTGCGTCATTTTGCCGATCCGAGGGTAGGCTATGTTGTCGGGAATGCGCGTTATGTTGAAAAGGCATCGGAATCGAGTTCATCGGAAGCAGAAGGGCTCTATTGGAAACTCGAGACCTGGTTGAAGAAGAAAGAATCTGATTACTATTCCGTCGTGGGCGGAGACGGAGCCATCTATGCCATTCGCCGAGGGCTATACACACCCCTGCTTCCTACGGATATAAACGATTTTCTTAACCCACTCCAGATTATAGATCGTGGCTTTTGGGGAATTTTCGAGCCAGGTGCAATCAGTTTTGAGGAGACCGCTGAGAGTTTCGCGAAAGAATTTCGTCGCAAGGTGCGCATTATTAGCCGCAGCTTGAACGCTGTCGGTAGAGTAAGCGGAATTCTGAATCCATCCCGGCAGCCGCGACACTGGTTTCTACTCGTTTCGCACAAGCTACTACGCTGGTTTGCTCCGCTATTTATGATCGGAATGTTGATGATGTCTCTGCTTTTGTGGGGAATTCCTTTTTTTCGCGTTCTAACCATCTTGCAGGCGGCGTTCTACGGATTGGGGCTAATCGGATGGATTCTGCGAGAACAAAGGAAGACTTTGCGCATGTTTTCCTTGCCTTTTTATTTCTGTTTAGTAAACGCTGCTTCCCTAATCGGTTGTGTCCGGTGCATCCGCGGTGATTTGTCGGGGGTGTGGACACCACCCCGTCAGAATGTTTCCGGCAAGGCATGACCAGCGGAATGCGTATAAGGCTTGCGAAAGAACTGAGTCCGAGAGACTTGGTTTTGCGAGTTTCCGTGGGCTGGAACTCCATTACGATCGGAATGAGCCGCAGATGAAAACGTTTCTCTGTGCGAGTCCCAGCGATGGACACCGTTGGCAGGAGTTTGTGGATGCTTGCGCAGGGTCCACTAACTACCATCGCTGGAACTGGAAACAGGTGATCGAGAAAAGCTTCGGATGGCCAACTTACTATTGGATGGCCGAGGAAGATCATAAAATTCATGGAGTTTTGCCATTGGTCTGGCAAAAGAGCCGCCTCTTTGGCAGCTTCATCACATCTCTCCCTTTTTTGAATGCTGGCGGGATTATTGCAGAGAATAAAGCTGCCGAGCAGGCTTTGCTCGGCGAAGCGATCAGCATTGCCAAGCAAGTTGGCGCGAAGCATGTCGAGTTGCGGCATCGAGAACAACATCAACTGAATCTTCCAACTAAAACGAGCAAGGTCACTCTAGTGCTGCCCGTCAGACCCGACGCGGACAAGATGTGGAAAGACCTGGGGACGAAAATGCGGACCAAAGTGCGCAAGTCGATGAGCTTTGGGATGACCGCGGAATTCGGTGGCCACCAGCTCCTGGATGAGTTTTATCCGGTCTTCTGCGGGAACATGCGAGATCTAGGAACTCCAGTGTATTCCAAGAGTTTTTTTTCGGAGATTCTGCGCGCTTTTCCTCAAGATACATTCATTTGTGCCGTCCGGCACGGCGATAAAACGGTAGCTGCTTCCTTTCTTTCGGGATATCGCGATCGAATCGAAGCAGTTTGGAGCTCATCGGCTAAAGAATTTCTCCACCTGAAGCCGAATTTGTTTTTGTATTGGAGCTTGCTTTGTTTTGCAGGCCAAAAGGGTTACCACCTATTTGATTTTGGCCGCTCGTCGGCAGGCTCGGGGACGCATGAGTTCAAACTTCAATGGGGTGCCGAGACGGTCCCGCTCCATTGGGACTACTGGCTTTCTGACGGCGATCAAATGCCTGAATTGAATCCCCAAAATCCGAAGTATCGAATGGCCATCTGGATGTGGCAAAGGCTTCCGCTAAGCCTAACCCGAGGGCTCGGTCCCAGAATCGTACGGTATCTTCCTTGAGTTGTGCTGGGACAGATCAAGGTACGGCAAGCCGGGGGAACGGCCTCAGCAGGCAGAGTCGGCGCCGATCTCGCTTGCAGGGATATATCCAATGAGATTCTCTGCCGGTAACTTCGATTGTGGTGGATAGAAGGACAGTTTTATGATGAATCCGGATTTCCCAATAGGTGGGTTGAGCCCAAGGACTTATTGAGACTAGAGACACCGTTCGCCGCCGGGGGTGCGCGGTTCCGCGCGATGAGTCGAGGATTTGTCTGATAGTGTTCTCAAACTATATTCTATGACGCTGTTCGCCGTATCTAGGCGAGGGCGCAAGCGAGTACCCTGCCTCTTATGCTGGGGCAGACACGAAAGGGGCTTCAATGCCGGAAAATATCATCTGGAAACTTTTGCCGGAGTCAATCAAACAGAGTCTTCGTGATTGGGTCCGGCAAACGGCTGGAATGAATTCAAGCCAGATGCTCGCGAAACTCTATGAGCCCCTCGAAATGGCCGAACAAAAGGAGCTTCTCTATTTCGATGCGGGGGAATTTGTACGCGGCCGAACGGAAACACGCATCGGGGAAATTCCCGTCCCGGCCGGTTCGTTGCGGAAAGGATATGGAAAATCGCCGGAGGAATTTGTTCAATTGGCGAAGAACACGGCTTCCCTGTTGCGAACCGTGATGAGAGAACGTCAAATCGTATTTGACGGCGATGCCGCCATGCTGGATTGGGGATGCGCCACTGGAAGAGTTCTTCAGGAGTTCCGGGAAGAAGCGTCGCGATGCGAATTCTGGGGAACTGACATTGACGGGACGGCAATCGCCTGGGCGAAAGAGCAGCTATCGCCTCCCTTTCATTTTGTCACCTGCACCGTTTATCCTCATTTGCCGTTCGAGGACAGGAAATTCTCCTTTATATATGGCGGATCAGTGTTTACTCACATCCGCTACCTTGAAGACTTTTGGCTAGTGGAGTTAGGCCGCATTCTCCAGCCGGGTGGGGTGATGGTATTTACGGTACAGAATGAAGATACGATCCAGTGGTTCCGGGACAACTACATCGGGCCCCGAAGAATTCCGCGCGATTTCGATCTAAGCCGGCTGACCGCCCACGATCAGGTTTATCTTACTGGGGATGACTGGGCCGGAGAACTCACCTTCTTTAAAACGGACTGGATTCGAAAGGCTTGGGGCCGGTACTTTGAAGTAGTGGATATTAAGCCGACCGCGGAGGGATTCCAGACGGCGGTCGTTCTTGAAAAGAAAAGATGAGTCAAGCGCGAACCACTCAGCGACGCAGGTCGGCTCGCTCTTCGTGGCGCATTCCCGCGGCGAGCTTCGGCGCGGCTTTTGTTTCTGCAGCAGTGACTCGTTCAAAAACCGTATCGAATACTCCAACGACGGAGCGCCAGCTATAATTCTGCTCGACCAAAATGCGTGCGGCGCGACCGATTCTTTCGCGAGTCTCCTGATCTCGAAGTAGTCTCGCTACTTGCTTGGCAAAATCCTCGGGATCGTCAGCCAAAATTATGTTCTCATTGTGACGTACCGGAAGACCTTCGGCACCCACCGAAGTCGAGACGATTGCCTTCCCCATCGCCATTGCCTCGAAAATCTTGATCCGGGTGCCACCCCCGATGCGCAAAGGAACCACGTATACGCAGGAATTGTGGACCATTGGCCTGATATCCGGGACTTCTCCCGTCACCACGATTCCTGTGCTCTCGGAAGCAAGCTTCAGAAGTCGTCGGGAAGGTCTGCGTCCGACCACGTTGAGTTTCACCCCCGGAACTTCACGCTGAAGATGGGAAAGAATACTTTCTGCAAAGTAAGAAATCGCATCTTCGTTCGGTAGCCAGTCCATCGAACCTGTAAACACAAGGGTGTCAGGGTTTTTAGGTGCCGACCCCGGCTGAAAGTACTCGACGTCAACGCCAGTCGGAACGACAGTGAGTTTGGCAGGATCCGCATAAGCAGCGAAATAACTGCGATCACTCTCCGAAACTGTCAATACGTGGTCGGCGAGTCGCACGTAGCGACGTTCTGCTGACCGCATGGTTTGATATTCGCGCCAAGATACCGCTTTCCAGATCGGGTTACGCGTCACTTGGAAGTGCCGACGCCAGATTTGCTCTTCTACATTGTGCGTGAACAAGACCTTGGGACATGTCCAATCCCAGGGAATGACGTCGGCCGAAAATAAAAAGTCACAGAGAATAATATCAAAGTGCTCTCGCCGCAGCAGTTCGAGCAATGCCCGAGCTACGACAGGTCTGCAGTACTTCGCCATGGTGTAAGGTCGAAATGAAAGCAGATTTTTTGCGTAGTCAAGAGCTTCTCCCGCGCCTCTCGCCGTCGGAAGTTCAATCGGCACGCAAACTACGCGGGTGAAGAGTTTTTCCAGTGTTGGATGTAAATCGCCCGGATGCCTTCCATAAAATGTAAACAGGGAAACATCGTGACCGCGGGTTAACTCCCGGAGTAGATTGAAACTCCGAATCTTTCCGCCGGTATCCGGCGGTACGAGACCACCCGATTTCACCCACAGTATTCTCAAGGTCAAGCCCCTATTTCCAGCAGATGCCCTCGTAGGGCGCATGCCCCGTAATCCGTTGGGTTTTATCCAGGTTCACTAAGTCGATCACAAGTGTTTCAGGCCGCAGAAATTGCCCAAGCTTTTCGCGCGAAACAGCTTTTGTGCCGATCAACAGAACCTCAGCACGCTCAACGACTTCTCGCAGATCGTTACTGAGTAGGGAACCAATGTGCGGGATAGTCTCTTCGATGAATTGACGGTTCGAACCGAGGATTCTTCCCAGCACAACATCCTCGTCGAAAATTCGGCATTGGCAGCCTTCACCGAGAAGCCGCTTCACCAGACTGACTAGCGAACTCTCCCTAAGATCATCGGTGCCAGCCTTGAAGCTCAAACCGAGCAAGCCGACCTTCTTTTTGTTCGTGCGCAACACCGCCTCAACTGCCCGCTCCACGTGTTCATTGTTGCTTGGCATGATGGAATCGAGCAACGGCAAGTGTAGGTCCAGTTCTTTCGCACGATAAATAATGGCCCGGAGATCCTTCGGAAGACACGAGCCACCGAATGCAAAACCAGGCTTAAGATACGCAGGTGAAATATTTAGCTGGTTGTCGGAGGTGAATATTTGAGTGACAACCTCGGTGTCAGTCCCCAGGGCCTTACACAGACTGCCTACTTCATTTGCAAAGCTCACTTTCAGGCCATGAAACGCGTTGCAAACGTACTTAACCATTTCAGCAGTAGAGGACGAAGTTTCATAAATCTTGCTTGTGGCCCACTGATATAGGTCACGGAGCGGGGCCAGATGGTTCAGATTGCCGCCGCCGAAAATCGTGAAAGGGGGCGCAAGGAAGTCAGAAACTGCGGTGCCTTCTCTCAGAAATTCGGGATGAAAACATACAGCAAAATCATGGCCGGCGCGCTTTCCACTTGCTGCTTGCAGCGCGGGAATTACTAAATTATCTGTGGTTCCGGGGAGCACCGTGCTGCGAAGAGCAATAACATGGAAGGACTCTTTAAGCTTCAAGGCGGTACCGATGTCAGTACAGACGCGTTCTACACCTCTCAAATCCAGCTTTCCGTTTCGTTGGCTCGGGGTTCCGACGCAGATAAAAGAAATATCCGTTTCTGCGATAGCCGCGACGGCGTCAGTAGTCGCGCGGAGTCGGCCCCCCTTCTTCGCCTCCGCTGCCATCTCCTCGACGCGAGCTTCTACGATCGGCGTTCGACCATCCTCAAGCTGCTTCACTTTTGAAGGATTTAAGTCGACACCAACGACGCTGTTTCCTTTGTGTGCCAAGCAAACTGCTGTGACGGCTCCCACATAGCCAAGCCCGAATACGCTTATTGATCGAGACATTCCTTAAGATTCTCCGAAACTTATACAGTATAGTGCGGAACTAACCACTCACTTGGAGGAATCCTGCGGCCGGACACCTAGAGAACAATCCCCCCGTGCATCCACTATCTATATGATAATACAATGGTTAGAGGCGCACTCGCTTTCCTGGCCCCCCTGGGTCAATGCAGTCCTTTCGCAAGTCAATCGCCTGCCATAAGCGGCCAGTTTTCTTCCAAACGGTCCGACCCACTGAGGGGGCCCCAAAAAACATGTAGAATCTGCTTGCGACTGATCCTCTCGTTCGATCGAGGGATATGGGAAAATTTCTCGAAAGCTTTCTTCGTTGCCAGCACGAATTGCGGAAGGGCCTGGTCCGCGCGGAGACTCTGGAGAAGGCCGACCTCATCTTCGTCCTGGCAGGTCATCGGAACCGCAAAGTGTATGGAGCCAGGTTGTTCCATGATCGTTGGGCGCCGCAAATCCTGATGAGTACAGGAGACCCTCCGTACATTGCGCGTGTCCTTCAAAAAGAGTTGGAATCCATATCTCTAGTGGATCCGCAAGTGTGGACCCGAATCCAGGAGACAGCCTCTCTCCCTTCCCTATGGGAAGGGCAGTTCTTTGTTGGACTGGACAGCCATCAATGGTTCATCGAGCCGATTCGCGTGAAATGGTTTGGCACCCTGAGTGAAATCAAGGCGTTGTCTCAATGGCTTCAGGAGCGCCCATCGATTCGCACCCTACTTGTTGTCAGCGCTGGCATGCATCTGAGACGGGTAAACATGTGTTGCCGAAAACTCCTTTCTCATCATTGCCAAGTCCGGTTGATTGCTGTCCCTGAGGGTATGCCGGAGCTGTGTGCAAACGGAGAACAGCCTCGGCGCGAAACTGGCCGGCGCATTTTACTGGAGTATATAAAACTCATTGTTTATCGCTTTGTGCTAACGTTTTCTGCTTGGAGGAAAAAACTCTGAAGGATACAGTCGGTAGCGCTGAAATCTCACGCGAAGTATGCCGGATCTAGAAATGACGAGTCGCCATTTGCTCTGCGAAAAAGGATTCCATCTCCGCCGCAACTTCGTTCCAAGTTCGTGTTCTAGCGTAGCGCACGATGGCCTCGCGGTCCCACTTATTGCGAAGTGCACTTTCCATACCTTTGGCGAACTCAGGCACATTTGGATCAACCAGCACCCCATAGGCCGATGACGTAATTACTTCCGGCACGCCGCCGACCCGAGTAGCGACAACTGGAGTTCCGCATGCCAGAGATTCCATCAATACGTTCGGCCAGCCCTCTCTGCAACTGGATAAGCAGCTGACATCTGCGGCGTTATACCACAAGTTGAGCTTCTCGTTTGACTGGTTGCCGGGCAGCGATACACGACCCTGCAAGCCTTTCTCTCGAACTATCCTCTCAAGTCGTTCTCGGAGAGGGCCCTCCCCTAGGATATACAATCCCATATTCGGCCAGCGCGATATGATCTCGGAAGTGGCAGAGATCAAGAACGCGTGATTCTTATGCTCGCTCAGTGAACCCACAGCGATCATTATCTGGCCATCCGATGGCAAGCGAAGTAGCTCCCTCGCCTTCCTCCGGTCCATCGGCGCGAATCGACTTTCATCTACTCCGTTTCCGATTACGCGAATCTTTTCCTGTTGTAGCCCGAGACTCACCATCACTTGCTTCAGCGCTTGGCTGACTGCAATGATTCCCGTGGATTGTTTCAGTAGCCAGCTAATCAGTGGACGGATAGTCCTGAACTTGGGGTAGACATTGATATCGGTACCTCGGGCTGAACAGAAAACGGGTATTCCAAGTTTCTTCCCGAATAGTACGGCGGCGAATCCATCCGGGTAAATCCAGTGCGAATCTATGCAATCGAAGCCTCCTTTACGCTGAAGCCTTGCGATCTGACGGTAACATCCGAGGAACAAAAGGATTCCATGGAACGGCATAGCAATCTTTGGAATATGTGGGTAGCGAGGGTGAACGACTGATACTCCGCCAACTATTTCCTCTTTAGGGATGTGTTTGTATTTTTCCCAGCTTCTTGTGGGGATCCATTTTGGGATGTAGGGAACTGGTGCAACAACTGTAACTTCGTTTCCAGGTCGTTTGGCAAAATGCGCAATGCGCTGATATATGAAAACACCCCAAATGGGCTGTTCTGCATTTGGAAACAGATGCGTGAATGTGAGGATTTTCATGTCCGCGCGCTGGAAAGTGTCTGCACAGTTTGTCGCGAAACGATTCTATGCGACCCCACTTACTTCTCACCGTTGTTTTTGTCTGGATTGTGCATGAGATGTCTACTAGGTCTGACTGAAGAATTCGTCCCTTAAAAGATGTTCGCCAGTCTCCGCCGGTGAGCCCTAAATCGAAAAGTGTTTCAATTGTGATTGGTGGCAGTTTGCGACGGACTGTTCGGCCTCGTCCGGCGGGCAATAAATGGTTCGAAAGTAGCTGAAGTATGTATAAGTTAGCATGATTCCTTATCCGGCGGGAAGTCTTCCTGGCAATCCGCGTGCTATGGTAGAGGCGGAGTCATGCTGAACGCTCTCACAATCGACCTTGAAGACTACTACCAAGTGACCGCTTTCGCGGATCAGTCACGCGCCGAGGAATGGCAATCACATGAGAGCCATGTTGAGAAAAATACGGACAAAGTCTTAGGAATTCTTGCCGCTTCAAATTGCTCCGCCACCTTCTTTTCACTTGGGTGGGTAGCTGAGAATTATCCTAAGTTAATTCGAAGGATTGCAGAGGCCGGACATGAAATTGCATGTCACAGCAATCAGCACCGACTCGTCTATTCAATGACGCCAGAAGAATTCAGAGAGGACACTCGCAAAGCAAAAGAAATCCTGGAAGACGCAGGCGGCGTGCCAGTACTTGGATATCGTGCGCCAAGTTTCTCCATCACTCGCGATTCACAGTGGGCCTTCGAGATTCTTGCTCAATTGGGTTTCACCTATGATTCGAGCATTTTCCCAGTAAAACATCTGAACTATGGCATTCCGAATGCCCCACGAATTCCTTTTAGAGTGAAAACACGTTACGGCCCGCTCATCGAGTTTCCGTTGCCAACGCTTGCATTGGGCAATGCACGATCTCCATTCGGTGGCGGTGCATATCTGCGCCTCCTACCCTATAGTTTCACGCGCTGGGGCATCCGTTACATCAACGACCAGGAACATCGGTCGGTCTGTGTTTACCTGCACCCCTGGGAACTCGATACCGAGCAGCCCCGCATGGTCGGCAGCTTCACGGCCAGGGCCCGACATTATTTCGGATTGAAAGGAACTGAAGCGAAGCTACGGAGATTGCTAAATGAATTCAGGTTTGGAACTCTGAGTTCGATAATTCTGCGGCTGGACCCACTCGACATAGACCTTTAAATCCTTTGTTGGGCAATCTCCCCAATCAGCAGGACCCGGTCAATGGGCCTCAGGCCAGAGTCCACCGAACCATTTTGGTCAACTTTGGGGGTCTGGTCGCCAAGAACTACCCTAAGTTATTGTCCCATAATGAGTTGTTATCCCGTCCTGAGAGGTCAACTCTAAGGTAATCTGGAGAGGGAGGGTTGGGAAAAGCGTCATTTGCCAAAACCGATGCATGTGAAATGGAGTACCGCAAACGGGAAAGCAAGTGGTTGATTCCCAGTCGTCAATTCTTCGATGCACTGTACACAAATGTAATAACTTGTTTATTTTCATTAGTTTACATCGGTCTGAGCCACCTCTAGTTGGCACTCCACCTGCTTCATTGACTATTGGTCTTGGAGCGGCCCAGGTTTCGATGGGTGTCTTCACGTGGTCCGGTCAGCCCAAGGCATAGCCAGAATCAAGTCTCAAGATCCAAGAAAGAGCAGATGCGCATACTACTCACAGGGCACAAAGGCTATATCGGGACAGTCATGGCACCGCTGATTTCCGACGCGGGCCACGAAGTCGTTGGGTTGGACAGCGATCTTTTCGAGCAATGCACCTTCGGGGAAGTACCACGAGAATTCCCGTCGACACGCAAGGACCTGCGCGATGTGGAGACTTCCGATCTCGAAGGATTCGACGCGGTCATCCATCTCGCTGGACTATCGAATGATCCGCTCGGCAATCTGAATCCCGACCTGACCTACGACATCAATCATCATGCTTCGGTCCGGCTCGCGCGCCTCTCGAAAGCAGCGGGAGTGAAACGCTTCCTTTTTTCCTCCTCCTGCAGCACCTATGGAGGGGCCGGTGACAAGATTCTGGACGAGACAGCGGAGTTTAACCCCCTCACTCCCTATGGCAGATCGAAGGTCCTGGTGGAACAGGAAGTGGCACTGCTCGCAAGCTCAGAGTTTAGCCCGGTATTTTTGCGCAATGCCACCGCCTACGGCGTTTCCCCTCGTCTTCGGTTCGATTTGGTGCTCAACAACCTAACGGCGTGGGCTTTGACGACGGGTCGTGTGTTCATCAAGAGTGATGGAACACCGTGGCGACCGATCGTACACATTGAGGATATTTCCCGCGCGTTTCTTGCCGCACTGGAAGCTCCACGCGACCTCATCCACAACCAAGCGTTCAACGTGGGGCGCAGCGAGGAGAATTACCAGATCCGCGAACTCGCGGAAATCGTAATGGAGACGGTTCCTGGATGCACGATCGAATTCGCGGCAGATGCGGGGCCCGACAAGCGCTGCTACCGAGCAGATTTCAGCCGGATTGCAAAAATACTTCCCGCCTTCCAGCCGAAGTGGGACGCTCGCCGGGGAGCACGGGAACTTTACGCAGCATACAAGAAAGTCAGCTTGCGTGTGGACGACTTCGAGGGTCCGCGCTACAAGCGCATCGATCATATTCAAGGCTTGCTGGCATCGGGACGTTTGAATGCAGACCTTCGCTGGCAGACAGTTGAATCCGAGCGCGAGCTTCAGGCAAAGGGTTCCTGAATTGATTTCGTCTGGGCGACTGGTGAGACTTGATTTTTAGGGAGACGAAACTGCCCGGAGCGTTTGTGATCGAACTGGAGCTGCACGCGGATCAGCGCGGTTTTTTTGCCCGTACCTATTGCCGGAAGGAGTTCGAGTCTCACGGGCTGAAGCCGCAGGTGCTGCAATGCAACGTCTCGTTTAACAGGCAGAAAGGCACGTTGCGAGGAATGCATTTTCAGGCGGCTCCATTTGGAGAGGCAAAGCTGGTCCGGTGCACATCAGGATCGATCTATGACGTCATCATCGACTTGCGCTCTTCCTCTCCGACGTTTAAGCAATACTTTGATGTCGTACTTTCGGCGGAGAACCGGAAGATGCTTTACATTCCGGAAGAGTTTGCGCATGGATTCCAAACCCTGGAAGACAACACCGAAGTCTTTTACCAGATGTCGCAAGTCTTCTCCGCTCCGCATGCGCGGGGAGTCCGCTGGGACGACCCTGCCTTTGGAGTTGAATGGCCACAGGGCGAGCGGATCATCATCGAGAGAGACAGAAATTATCCTGACTTCCTCTCATGAGAATAGCCAGAAGGTCTTGAAATTGAACGATATTCAAACTGATTTTGTTCCGTTGGCTGCGGGCCAGGCGATGTACCGCTTGATCTCAGCGCTTTATCCTATTTGCCGCAGCATCACTGGCAATGGCCTCCGCCAGACTCTTCGCCATCTTCAGGCGCACTTTCCGCTCGAATTGCACGAGGTTCCTACCGGGACGCAAGTGTTCGATTGGTCGGTGCCGAAAGAGTGGAATATTCGCGATGCCTATGTGAAGAATTCCTCAGGTGAAAGGGTCATTGATTTTCAAAAATCAAATTTGCATGTCGTCAATTACAGCGTTCCCCTGCACCAAAAAATGACGCTGGAAAATTTGAAAGAGCACCTATTTTCCCTCCCCGCGCATCCGGATTGGATACCTTACCGGACCTCCTACTACAAAGAAAGTTGGGGATTTTGCGTCACTGAAAAACAACTCGCTGCGTTGCAGGACGAAGAATACGAAGTCTGCATTGATTCCGCGTTAGAGAGCGGTCATCTGACTTACGGCGAGGGCTTCTTGCCGGGAGAGACGCGCGATGAGATTCTAATTTCCTGCCACGTCTGCCACCCGTCGCTGTGCAACGATAATCTCTCCGGGATTGCCTTGGCGGTGTCCATTGCCCAGATCCTGAGTCGCGTGCCACGCCGCTATTCCTACCGCTTTCTTTTTGTTCCGGGCACGATCGGGGCAATTACTTGGCTCGCACTGAATGAAGACAGAATTTCCCACATTAAGCACGGCCTAGTGATAACCGGTGTTGGCGATGCAGGACCCCTGCATTATAAGAAAAGCCGTAAGGGCACCGCCGACATTGACCGGGCGGCTGCACACACCCTTCGGCATTCCAGGTTGCCGCACACACTACTTGAGTTTTCACCGTACGGATACGACGAGCGCCAGTATTGTTCGCCTGGCATTAATCTCGAGGTTGGGCGGTTGTCGCGTACCCCACACGGAACTTTTCCGGAATATCATACTTCCGCGGACAACCTGGACTTTGTCCACCCCGACCGACTGGGTGAAGCACTTGCTGTCAGCCTTGAAATCCTTTCTGTTTTGGAGAGCAACGAAACTTTTGTGAATGTGAATCCCAAGTGTGAGCCCCAGCTTGGGAAGCGCGGACTGTACCGCATGGTGGGGGGGGCAGCGGAGTCCGGGATCAGCGAAATTGCGATGCTCTGGGTGCTCAATCAGTCTGACGGGCATAACTCGTTGTTGGACATCGCGGAGCGCTCTGGAATGCGGTTTGAAGACATCCGAAAAGCTGCCTATGCACTGCAGGATCACGGTCTCTTGCGCAAAGATTTCAGATCGGTACCGCAGACTGCACATTGAGTCAGCGGAAAGGACACGCCATGAATGCGATTTTGATTGATGCATCGCTCGCGGAGGCCGATCGCCGAGAACTTCTGTATCGCGGCCAATTGCTGGTCTATTCGCCCACGCCGAGTTCTCTCGCACTTGTTGATTTTGCCCGCAAGATGGCAGAGGAAGCCTTCCGTCCGCTGAATCCAGAGACCGCTCAATTTCATCTCACAGTGGAACGCTACGCGGCGATCTTGGCGGACCTCAAGCCGAAGTTCATTCATGCTCCGGAATCCAAGAAGTGCATCCAGGGAATCTTGCGTGAAGTCGGCGCTGATCCCGAGAAGACTTTCTTCGACGTTCCACGAATGCGTACATCTACAAGTGATGATTACTTGACTGTCGGAATTGCATACGCTTTCCATCCTCACCGTGATACCTGGTATTCCGCGCCGATGTGTCAGATCAATTGGTGGATGCCGATCTATCCGATCGTTCCTGAGAACGCCATGGCCTTTCATCCGCGCTACTGGAGCCAGGCAGTGCGAAACGGCTCCGCTGGATACAATTACGCAGAATGGAATCGCACCAGCCGTCAAAATGCAGCCCAATTCGTCAAGCAGGACACGCGAGTGCAACCCAAACCTGAGGAAGCGATGGAACTCGAGCCGCAGATCCGGGTAATCGCGCCGCCAGGCGGAATTCTCATGTTCTCCGCCGCGCAAATGCATTCGAGCGTGCCTAATACCTCGGGTCGCACGCGTTTCAGCATTGATTTTCGGACCGTCCATTTGGATGACGTGGCCGCACGCCGGGGCGCTCCAAATGTGGACTCCGCGTGCACAGGCACGTCCATGGGCGATTACATCCGAGGCACTGACCTGGCGCATATCCCAGAACACTACTTCCCGCTCTACGAGACGCAGCCGTCATTCGCGAAGCGCGAGCAGTTCGAGACTGCGGCGTCAGCCCAGGAGAGATGTGATGATGCCCGTGCCCAAGCGCGTTAAGGATCATGAATGACACCGACGCATCAAGCCGGATGCCGTTTTTGCGGAACGAAACTTGAGCACACCTTTGTGGATCTGGGGATGTCTCCGTTGTGCGAAAGCTATCTGCCGGCAGACCAACTGAATCAGATGGAACCGTTCTATCCTTTGCACGTTTACGTTTGCGGGGACTGCTTGCTGGTACAGTTGGAGGCTTACGTTTCACCTGAACACATCTTCGGCGACTACGCCTACTTCTCATCTTATTCAGACTCCTGGTTGGCGCATGCCAGAAGCTATACCGATCAAATGGTTGCACGCTTCGGGATCAACACAGACAGTTTTGCAGTAGAGCTCGCGAGCAACGATGGCTATTTGCTGCAGTATTTTGTCGAAAAGCGGATCCCAGTGCTAGGTATTGAGCCTGCGGCGAATGTCGCCGCTGTTGCTGCCAAGAAAGGCGTCCCCACTCTCGTGAAATTCTTCGGCCGAGAGACGGCACGCGAGCTTGCGGCGAGCGGTAAGCAAGCTGATCTGCTCCTGGGCAACAACGTTCTTGCCCAGGTACCCGAACTGAATGATTTTGTCGCGGGAATGAAAATCCTGCTGAAATCCAATGGTGTGATCACTATGGAGTTCCCCCATCTTCAGCGGTTGATGGAGGAAAATCAGTTCGACACGATTTATCACGAGCATTTCTCCTACTTCTCCTTTCTCACGGCCGAAAAGATCTTTCGCGCGCATGGGCTAACTTTGTTTGATGTTGAAGAACTAGCAACGCATGGTGGCTCGTTGCGCATCTATGGACGGCATGTTGAGGATTCCTCCAAGCCGGTGACCGCGCGCGTCGCCGAACTCCGCGGCCGCGAGGAATCGGCCGGTTACACGCGCATCGAGACATACTCACGTTTCGCGGAGCAGGTTAAGGAGACAAAGCGAAAATTGCTGGAGTTTCTGATTCAAGCGAAGCGCGGCGGGAAAAAAATCGCCGGGTATGGGGCGCCCGGCAAAGGCAACACCCTGCTGAACTATTGCTCAATTCGGACGGATTTCCTGGACTACACGGTTGATAGGAATCCGTATAAGCACGGCAGGTTTTTGCCGGGCACACATGTTCCGATCTTTCCACCGGAGCGCATCCGGGAAACAAAGCCCGACTATTTGCTCATTCTTCCTTGGAACTTAAAGGACGAAATCATCAAGCAGAATGCTTTTATTCGCGAGTGGGGAGGCAAATTCATTGTGCCCATTCCCGAAGTATACGTCCATGAGTGAGGGACCTCCAGCGGGGACGGATCGACTGAATGTTTTCGCAGTGGAGGCCGGGTTCAACTTTTTTAGGTCGACGAAGGAGTATTTCAGATGAAAGTCGTCATATTTTGTGGCGGTCTCGGAATGCGCTTGCGGGAATATGCAGACAACGTTCCGAAACCCATGGTACCCATTGGGTATCGGCCGGTTCTTTGGCACGTCATGAAGTATTATGCGCACTTCGGTCACAAGGATTTTATTCTTTGCCTCGGCTACCGCGCAGACGCAATCAAGCAATACTTTCTTCATTACGATGAATGCGTGTCCAACGACTTTTCACTTTCGAAGGGTGGCAAGGATCTCCAGTTGTTTAACAGCGATATCCACGATTGGAAGATCACCTTCGCTGAAACGGGCATGCATTCGAACATCGGGCAGCGGCTCAAGGCGGTGGAAAAATATCTGGTGGGAGAGGAAGCATTCCTCGCTAATTATGCCGATGGTTTGACCGACCTGGCCTTGCCGCATCTCATCGACTTTGCTAAGGGCCACGACAAGATTGCCACGTTTGTTTCCGCGAAGCCCAATTTGACCTATCACGTTGTGTCTGCTGGCCCTGGGGGAGTGGTTAACGAAATAACGGCGATTCGCGATTCCGAACTCCGCATCAACAGCGGTTACTTCGTTCTGAAGCAGGACATCTTCAAGTATATGCGGAATGGTGAAGAACTTGTCCTCGAGCCTTTCACGCGCTTGATTCATGAGAAGCAGTTGATGGCATACGAGCACAACGGCTTCTATGCGTCAATGGACACCTTCAAGGACAAACAGCAGTTGGACGATCTGTACGCGCGAGGCGATGCGCCGTGGGTTGTCTGGAAATCCAGTTCTTCACAAACTTCCGCCCCGGCCCCGGATGCTGCGAATGTTCCTGTCGCAAGCCCTTCCGGCTTCGTATCGAGCCGCCGTGATGGTTGAGGTTCGTCTCGGTTCCGGCGGGCAGCCTCTTCGCCGGATCCTCTGCTTGGGTTCGCACTGTGATGACATTGAAATCGGGTGCGGCGGAACCATTCTGCGTTTGCTTCGCGAGCATCCCGGGGCGGTGATCCACTGGAATGTTTTCAGCTCGACTCCAATCAGGAAGCGAGAAGCGCTTCGGGCGGCTGACGTTTTCCTTGCCGAGGCAAAGGAAAAAAAAGTGGCGATCAAGAAATTTCGCGACAGTTTCTTTCCTTCGCTTCATGCGCGAATCAAAGGGGAATTCGAAAAACTCAAGCAGGAGTTCAATCCAGACTTGGTCTTGACGCACTATCGGCACGATCTCCATCAGGATCATCGCGTGATTAATGAATTGACCTGGAACACCTTTCGAAACCACTTGATCCTGGAATATGAGATTCCCAAGTACGATGGAGATCTGGGAGCACCAAATTGTTTCGTCGCATTGGACCGCTTTACCTGCGATCGAAAGGCAAAATACATTCTTGATTCTTTTCCATCTCAGCGCACCAAGCAGTGGTTCACCGCCGATACTTTCTTGGCGCTCCAGCGGGTTCGCGGCATCGAATCCAACGCTGTTGGCGGTTATGCGGAGGGCTTCCATTGTCGAAAGCTAGTGTTGTGACGTCAGAAAGACAATTGCGGCCGAGCATTCCCGCACCGCGCATGGAGCTGCATTCCTTTGGAGGCGAATGGTTCGCTGAACTTTGGCGTTATCGGGAACTGCTCTATTTTCTTGCCTGGCGAGATGTGAAGGTGCGTTACAAGCAGGCGGCCTTGGGCGCTGCCTGGGCGATCGTTCAACCTCTCGTCACTATGCTCATCTTCTCTTTTTTTTTCGGGCGCCTTGCGAATATCCCGAGTGACGGAGTCCCATACCCCTTTTTTTGTTATTGCGCGCTCGTACCATGGACCTATTTTTCCGGAACACTCAGTCAGGCGGGCAACAGTCTGGTGAGTAATTCGAACTTGATCACGAAAGTTTATTTCCCCCGAGTTCTCTTGCCCGCTGCTTCGGCGGTTAGCGGTCTTTTGGACTTTGCTATTGGCTCGGCATTTTTGATCGTGCTGATGGTGTACTACAAAGTGCAACCAGGTTGGACACTCGCCCTCTGGCCTGTCGCAGTCCTCTGCTTGATAGCGGTCTCCTTGGGAATCAGCATGTTATTGGCGGGCTTAAATGTGCGATACCGCGACGTGAAGTACGTCATTCCATTCGTGATCCAACTTGGGCTCTTTATCACACCCGTAATCTATCCAGCGAGCTTCTTGCCGGCTCGCGTGCGCCCCATCTTGGCCTTAAACCCTCTGTCTGGGATTGTGGAATTGTTTCGGGTTGCTCTTTTTCCCCACCGCAGACTGGATCTTCAGCTTGTGATGATTTCGGTGGCGACGACTCTAGTTCTTTTCGTTGGCGGGGCCGCCTATTTCCGGAAGTCGGAGCAGACGTTTGCCGATATCATTTGATAAGTCAACTCTAAGTATCGAGCGTGACGGACGCCAGTCTGATCCGCACTTCACGCACATGGTGAACAGGCGTTTAATTCTCTTTGAACCAAGGCTAGACGGATAGACGAATGACCGACCCGATACGCGTGGAAAATGTTTCGAAGGCATATCGCCTGGGTAAGGCGGTACAGGAAACCATGCTCCGTGAACGCGTGGCGAGCTTCCTGAGGAATCCTGTTTCAAAGGAACAAGACCGAGGTGAAATTCTCTGGGCTTTGCGGGAGGTCTCTTTTTCGATTAAGGAGGGAGAAGTCGTCGGGATTATTGGACGAAACGGAGCTGGCAAGAGCACGCTATTAAAAGTTCTTTCTAAGATTACACATCCGACTTCCGGCCGAGTGAAGGTTGCTGGGCGTGTCGCTTCGCTGTTGGAAGTAGGGACGGGCTTTCACGAGGAGCTCACGGGACGCGAAAATATTTATCTGAATGGCTCGATCCTCGGAATGAAGCGACAGGAGGTCGAGGAGAAACTCGACGCCATTGTGGCCTTTGCAGGCGTGGAAAGGTTCGTCGACACGCCAATCAAGCGCTACTCTTCAGGCATGCGTCTCCGGCTAGGTTTTGCCGTGGCGGCACACCTCGACCCTGATGTCCTGATTATTGATGAAGTGCTGGCGGTCGGAGACGCGGGTTTTCAAAAGAAGTGTCTTCGCGTAATGGAAGATCTCCGGAGCGGCGGAAGGACAGTACTTTTTGTCTCGCACAATATGGCTGCAGTCGAAAACCTTTGCTCCCGCGGCATCTGGATCGACAATGGACGGATCCGGGAGGATGGCCGAACGCGGGACATCATTCAGTCCTATATGGCTACGTTCGCAGAAGCCCAGCAAGCCGGTTCGGATTTGCACCGGATTGAAGTGCGTCGTGGCTCAGGTGAGATTCGCTATACCGGCATTGAACTCCTCTCTCCAGACGGGCAACCACAACCCGTGACACGTAGCGGCGAGGCTTTGACTATCAGGCTTTTCTACCACGCAGAAAAGACAATACCTTACGCGAGCTTTGGAATTCGGCTTACAACAGATCTGGGAACCCTCGTTACGGACACGAGCACTTGGCATCACGGAATCGATATTCCCGAAGTGCCGCCGGGCGACGGTCACATTGACCTTGAGATTGACACCGTCAGCCTGCTGCAAGCCTCGTATTATTTGTCACTCTGGATCACCGGCGTTGATTCCAGAATTCATGATGGCTTGGAATACTGTACGAGACTGGAAATCGGACTTGCCAATATCTATAACTCCACACGGGTCATCGACAGCCGGCACGGGATCCTATACTTTCCGCAGAGGTGGAAGCTGGGCGGATTGCAGACCGTTAAAGAGGAGCAATCTCGGGTTCCCTTACTCGACGGCTCGGAATGAACACGCAATGCTGCGAAATCGTCTGGTAAGGGAACTCTGCGTTCCCGCGGGTACCAAAGCTCAGTGAACCAGGATAGAGGACAACTAAGACAATAATGGAGCCAGAAGCACAGCCACTCGTCAGCGTGATAACGCCTGTCTATAACGGCGAAGAATTCTTGATCCAGTGCATCGAAAGTGTGCTGGCCCAAAGCTACCAGAATTGGGACTATTTGATCGTCAATAATTGCAGCACGGATCGGACTTTGGAGATCGCGCAAGAGTACGCCGCCCGCAACCCTCGGATCCGCGTTCATTCGAACCAGAGGTTCGCATCGGTGATTGAGAACCACAACATCTCGCTCCGTCAGATCTCTCCTCAAAGCAAGTACTGCAAGGTTGTTTTCGCCGATGACTGGCTGTTCCCCAACTGCCTCATGGAAATGGTTAAAGTTGCCGAATTGTACGCATCAGTGGGAATCGTTGGGGCCTACGGCTTGGATGGCAAGGAGGTTCTCTGGCAAGGCCTAGACTACCCTAGTACATTCGTGTCGGGCCCGGAGTTGTGTCGGACCACTCTTTTGGGCGGACCTTATGTGTTTGGGACACCGACCTCGCTTTTGATTCGTTCAGACCTCATCCGGGCAAGGAAACCCTTTTATAACGAGGCCAATCTTCACGCTGATAACGAGGCCTGCTACGACATTCTGCAGCATGCAGATTTTGGTTTTGTGTATCAGATTCTTACTTTTTCCCGGTCACGTCCAGGATCAAACACAGCCACCGCACGGGAATTGGAAAGTTATGTTCTTGGGAATTTGAGCGCGATCATCACTCATGGCCCCGCGTTTCTCTCCAGTCAAGAATATGAGCTGAGGCGCGAACAATGGTTGAAGCAGTATTACCAGGTGCTCGCAAAGAGTTTCTTACGCATGCGGGACAAGAAATTCTGGGAGTTTCATCGTGCCAGGATAGACCGACTCGGCTATCCATTGAACCAGGCCAGGCTCGCCAAAGCGGTTGTGCGCGAATTGTTCGAAAGTCTTACACGGCCAATGGATGTGCTCGACGGCATATTGAGTTGGTGGCCCCGCGCCCTCTCAAGGGTGCGAATCAAGCGGACGCAGTAGCGGAGATCGGGAGAAAAAAGGAAATCGATGATTGGACGTATGGACCCGGCGAATTTCAGATTTGGTAGTGGGATTGCCGAATTCCACCGAGAGGATCGGAACGCAAGTCAAGCGGCCGATATGCGAGCATGGACATCAGCGTAATTCTTTGTACATGGAATCGTGCAAGAATCCTTGCTGAAGCTCTGACCAGCCTTGATGCGTGTGTGGTGGATCCGGCCATTCAATGGGAAGTGCTCGTCGTTGACAACAATTCGACGGACGAAACGCACGCGATTTGCGAGTCTTTCATTCAGAAAAATCCGCGTAGATTTCGATATCTGTTTGAAAGGCAGCAAGGCAAATCTTTTGCTCTCAATTTGGGAATTCAGAACGCCGAAGGAAAAATTCTTGCCTTTACGGACGATGATTTAACGGTCGATCTGAATTGGATCTCTGAGCTTCTTGAAGTGTTCCGGACCCAGACTTGTGCAGGCGTGGGCGGCAAGATTGTGCCGGTCTGGACATGTGACAAACCTTCCTGGCTCGACTTTGACGGTCCGTATTCCCATGCGGCATTTGGCGGGATTGTGCGATTCGATCACGGCAATTCCATTTGTGAATTAAAGACCGCTCCTATCGGCGCCAACATGGCTTACCGCCGCGAGGTACTCGGAAAGTATGGGCCCTTCCGTCCGGATTTGTGCCGGGTGGGCAATTTGCTCGGCGGCGAAGATTCTGAATATGGCCGTAGGCTCCTGAAGGCCAAGGAGCGACTTCTCTACGCGCCCAAGGCCACTGTTTACCATCCGGTTGAAAAGAGCCGCACCGAACGGAAATATTTTCAATCTTGGGCCTACCATTACGGGAGATGGATCGTCCGCGTGGAGGGGGTTCCCGAGGGCACCATCCGTTTTCTTGGTGTTCCAAGATTCTTGTTTCGGATCTGCCTGAAGCATTTCCTCCACTGGATCGCGGCCTTTGATACTAAGCGCCGCCTTTTTTACGAGCTGCTCTTCTTGCAATCGATCGGCGAAATGGTGGAGGCCCGGCGCTCGCAGCAGGGCCTCCACGGCACACGGGCAAGCAATGATCCAATCCGGTCAAGTGAGGGTACGAATAGGACTCGGCGTACATGAAGATAAGCATACTCATCGCCAGCTACAATCGCTCCTCGAGTTTGCTCAAATTTCTCCACGAGCTTACCCGCCAGGTGGTCCCGCAAGGATTGGATTGGGAAGTATTGATTGTCGACAATAATTCGACCGACGGAACCAGTGACGCAGTCGCACCCTTTGTGCAAGAGAATCCTCACCGGTTCAGATATTTCCTGGAAACCCGCCAGGGGAAATCCGCCGCCTTGAACACGGGAATCAAGGAGGCGCGAGGGGAAATCCTGGCGTTCACCGACGACGACTGCCTGCCGAATCTGGACTGGCTCTCCTCCATCGCGGGGGAATTCTCCACCGATCCCTTGCTCGGCGCGATCGGCGGCCGAGTCGAGCTTTACGACAAGCAGGACAAACCGGTGAGCATTCGAACTTGCACGCAAAGAACGCTGATTTCAACTCCGAGCCAGCTTTTTTCCTTGCTCATCGGTTGCAATATGGCCGTGCATCGGCGTGTTTGCGAGCGGGTTGAAGAATTCGATACCTTACTGGGCCCGGGAATCCGAACAAGAGCTCTCGAGGACATGGACTTTCTCTACAGAATCTACAAGCAAGGATTCAAGATGGTTTATTCGCCCGCGGTTCTCGTGTTTCATAACCACGGCCGGAGGAGCGATGCAGAAGTTCAATCTTTGACACGGAACTATCTCATTGGACGAGGCGCATTTTACTGCAAGCATATCCTCAAACGTGACCGGGATATTCTCAAGATTGCCTACTGGGAAGTTTTATCTTTGACGAGGGGCCTTCTACGGGATCTCTTCAGTGGTCAGAGGATTGAACAGGAGAGGAGACTCCTCTGGGCACTTCTTGTGGGTGCTTGCTACCGACTGGCATGGAATATGCGAGTCCAGAAGACTTGATATGAACCCGACTGTCGCCGAATATTTGAGGAGCGGGGAAGAATCACTTGGGTTGCTTGCTGGTGCCGCCCCTTCAAGATCCGCTTTGATCCCTGACGTGGGTGTCCTTGCGCTCGTGCCGGATCTGTGGCATTGGCAATGGCAGCCGCGCCACCAGGTAATGACGCGCTTGGCGCGCTATTTTCCCGTTGTATGGATGAATCCCGCCGAGTACTGGCGAAAATCGCTCCGACTCCGGAACTTGCTGCCGTCTCCGGATGGGGTTCCCATTCCGGAGAGCGATTTTGTAGTTCACACAGCTTCTCCTTTTCTGCCCCTTCTCTATTCGCCTCGCAAACTGGCCAAATACACCCTGCGCAAGCGTCTGGAAACGGCACGCCAGACTTTAATTAAGAAGGGCTGTACGAAGGTTGCTCTTTACCTTTGGCGACCGGAGTTTGCCGCGGCGCTCGATCAGATTCCCGCTGACCTGAGCTGCTATCACATCGATGACGAATACACCTTCTCGACAGTGGATACCCCGATATCGGAAGAGGAGAGAAACTTAATCGCGCGTGTTGATCAGGTTTTCATCCATTCGCCAGCGCTGCTCGAAAAGAAGGGGAAGATCAACCCGCACACCTCGTTCACACCCAACGGTGTTGATTTCGACGCGTACGCGCAGCCCGTACCGGAACCGGACGATCTTCGTGAGATACCTCACCCTCGGATCGGTTACAGCGGGCACATCAAGCGGCAATTGGACTGGCAACTCCTCCGTGATTTGACCGCTCGTCATCCGAACTGGTTCTTCGTTTTCGTAGGTTCGGCCAATGCTCATTCGGAAATTTTGGGACACGTCGAGGAATTGTCACGTCGAAAGAATGTGCGCTTTCTCGGAAGCAAGACGGCACTCCAGTTAGCTGCCTATCCTCAACATTTTGATGTGTGTGTCATGCCCTACCGGAACGATGATTACACCAAATATATCTACCCCTTGAAACTCCATGAATACCTGGCCAGCGGACGGCCCGTAGTAGGTACGCCGATTCCCTCGCTTGTAGCTTTTCGCGACTCGGTGCGGTTGCCCGAAAACGCCGAGCAATGGACCGTGGCCATTGCTCAATCTTTGGAACCGATGGCAAATACGATGGAATCTCGCGCCGCTCGGCAGGCTTTGGCAAAGTCGCACGACTGGAACATTCTTGTCCGCCAGATCGCGCAGACGATGGCGAACCGCCTGGGACCGGCCTATGCCGCTCTTCTGGAACGGGACATTTGATAATCCAAGAATTTTCTATCACTTTTGATTTCATCAAATGAGCCGTCGGCCAGGAACAAACGGATTTGCTCAAGCAGCACATCCCGAGCTCTACGGCCTTTCGAAGGTGCAAAGGGAGATACGCAGAAATGGGACAAACGATTCCCAATCAGGAACTCAATCTCGTAGCTGGAGAGATCGTGGAGGTTCGCAGCCGGCAGGAAATCCTCGCTACTCTGGACGAGAAAGGCATGTTGGACCACATGCCCTTCATGCCCGAAATGCTGCAATACTGCGGAAAGCGTTTTCGTGTTTTTAAAAAGGCCCACAAGACTTGCGACAACATCCAGGACTGGAGCATGCGGCGCGTGGAGCACGCCGTGCATCTTACTGGCGTCCGATGTGATGGACGGGCGCACGGGAACTGTGATGCGGGCTGCATGATTTTTTGGCGCGAAGTCTGGCTAAAACGAGTCGACACGAATCTTCTGAATGAATCCTTGATTTGCCCTGTCGAAACTTCGGTAAGCGACAATCCCCTCTCTTCTCTTCCGGTCGTCAATTGTTCAGTCGAAAAACTTCACGCAGCTGCGTGTTCCTCTGTTGACCCTTCGAGTGCGGACTCACTCTACACGTGCCAGGCTACTGAATTGAGAAAGTTCACCTCTCACCTTTCGGACTGGGACTTACGGCAATATCTTCGCGACATTTTGTCCGGAAATCTCTCACGCGGAATTGCGGAATCTAAGTCGGAAAAACTTCTCGAAATGATGCTCGGCACTCTGGAGATCTTTCGATCGCTCTTGATTCTCGTCTTCAACAAGCTCCAGGGTGTTCGAAAAGGCGTGCAATACCCGCATATCGAAGGCGCACTCGTCACAACACCTACTGCCGAGTTGAAATTGAATCCGGGCGAGTTTGTGCAGGTCAAGTCAAAAGCCGAAATCCTGGCGACCCTTGACCGCCGAAACAGGAATCGCGGCCTGTTGTTTGATTCGGAGATGGTCAAATATTGTGGCGGAACATTCCGGGTATTAAAACGAGTTTATCAAATAGTAGATGAAAGGACGGGGAAAATGATGCCAATGAAATCACCCTGCATCGTCCTGGAAGGTGTGGCATGTGCATCCGACTATCATCGCCTGTGCCCGAGAGCCATCTATCATTACTGGCGAGAATCTTGGCTCAGTCGAATCGAATAATGCACTCTTCTCCGAGCTCGACCGTTCTTATTTTGCTGGTCCTTCGACAGCGTTCGAGACGGAGACGGCCGACGGCAGACCCAATGCATCCGGCCCAATCACGAGGTCCGCTTCAGATCGCTCGCTGACAACCCGCAGCCTTGGAGCAAGGATCGCCATTGATTGTTGCCATCTTTTGTCTGGATCCGCTACAAATTGCACCCGAGCCAAGTGTTTTTGGCTGGCATCGGCTGCGATGCGGCGCAGGATTGCAATGTCTGAAGTGAGCCATCCTTGCTGTCGCGATGTGTATCCACACCAGAGCCCCACTGCGGCCACCAAAGCCAAACTCGCAACGATCGGCCGGTTCGTCCATTTGTGCTCGGTCATCCAGTGATCCAGGACCGCTCCGGCTAGCAGAAAAAGCGGTGCATAACAGAATTCAAGATAGCGGTCCGCTACGGGCAGCGCTGTGTAATGGGTTAGGCTGGAACTTCCAAAATTCAAGTACAGCCATGGCACGACCGCCCACAAGATGAGCAGCTGGACTCGAGGGGGACGCCATTTCAACAGACCGAGAGTGGCCAGCAACGTAAAAATCGAATGAAGTCCGAATCTCATATTGGGGAAAAGCATGAGCCTTGGATAGGACTTCAACAGGCGGTACTTCAAGTTTTGATTCACGACGAGAACCATTGGAGTTGCTTCATGGATCTTCATCGCGTGGAATCGATAGAGCAGGTCACCCGTCGCGACGAGATAGTATGTGTGCTCGGCAGCCACGATTACGAACGCACCTGCTCCTAATCCGAGAGCGACCAACCACTTTCGCCTCAGCGCGGCATCCAGAAAAACGGCCACTGCCACAAAGGCGGCGGACTCTTTGGTAACGTACGATCCACCCAATACCAATCCTGCGAGAAACCCAAATAGCAAAGGCCGCCTCAAGTCGGTCTCGGTATAAAAAAGCAACGCTAGAAGAATGTAGAAGCCAGCGACCGGTTCGGGGACAAGGATCGTGGCGTAGAACAAAGACACCGAGAAGCTTGCAAGCAGTGCGCCGGCCAGTAATCCACTGCGCGTCCCCACCAATCGTGCTCCCAGAATCATCAACAACGGTACTGATGCAGCTGAGAAAAGCAGGGGCACAACGATGGTCGTCCATTCGTGGACACCCAATAACCGATAGACCGACGCTGTCGGAATTGTCAGGCCGTAGCGAAGCGCATAGTGGATCGATTCTGGTACATAGCGAAAATTGGCTATCTCTTGTGCGTATTTCGAATAGACCAAGTCGTCCGAACCGATCAAACCCGTCGTGCACGCCAGTCGCAACAGAAACCCTACGAGGCCCATAGACGCGAGCAAAACCCAATTGACTCGCTCGGTTCGAATGCCATCGATCATGGAAGCCACCCCGTAGTGCCACTGATTCTCTGACCCAGGCTGATTGATCGCGAGTGAAGACCGCGTGGAAGCTTTGGCTTCCCCTTGGACGTCTGCCTCTACTCAATCTTTGCAGACTCACTCTCAAGACTGAAGGCGGCACATTCTCGCACACCGCCATACCTCACACAAGAATCGCAGATTGAGCAAAGCCGTAACCACTCTCTTCGAATTTCAGAATTTTTGGCTGGTTGACTTTA
>WNFA01000089.1_pt1 | contig 70110 bp, 54 predicted proteins | sample 5400481 | NCBI WGS metagenome assembly WNFA01 (sample SAMN13153340, study PRJNA577476) | soil metagenome | isolation source: 120 cm saprolite under Douglas fir tree site 2 hole 1 replicate 2 | place: USA:California | collected 2015-04-18 | reverse complement strand
CCTGCGGCTGCATCACGCGCAGCTCGTGCTTCATGCTGAGCAGCACGCCCAGCACATTGGTATCGAAGGTGGCGGCATAGCTCTCCGCCGACTGCTCCACGATCGGGCCGAGCTGGCCTTCGGTGCCGGCGTTGTTGACCGCCACGTCGAGCCGGCCAAACCGCGCGACCGCCTGATCGATCAGGCCGCGCACGTCATTCTCGCGGCGCACATCCGCGCGCACGAACTCCGCCTCCGCGCCGAGGTCGCGCAGCTCGGCCACCAGCGAGCGGCCCGCCTCGTCGCGGCGGCCGGAGACGACGATGCGCGCTCCCTCGCGAGCGAACGCAAGCGCGGTGGCACGGCCGATGCCGGCCAGCGCGCCGGTGATCAGAACGACGGGGCTGCTCATCTGGGCAATTCCTTTGAGAGAGGGCCAAAGCGTCGGGCGACGCCTCGGTGGTTCCAATATGGACAGGGATCGGGCCATGTACAGATCCCCTCACCCTCCCGTCGCTACGCGATGGGTCCCTCCCTCTCCCGCAAGCGGGAGAGGGGCTTTTTATCTTCTGCCCGGAATTTTTCAGCCCCTCTCCCGCATCGCGGGAGGGTGAGGGCTGCGCCCCGCCCCTCGTAGGCAACGTAAGCGGTCGAGAGGGCCGCCAGAACAAACCAAGCGAGCAGGAAGTAGTCGATCGGCTGGATCAGCATCTTTTGAGCCGCCTATGCGCTGATGAACGTCGTTGCGCGATACTCGACCCTATCGGCCCGTGTCCGCTCTTTGCGAACTGTCGCTACATCGCCGAATCAGAACCACGATCGAATGCCAAAGACGAAACGTACGTCGTTGACGCTCTCGCCCTGACGGCGGGCGAAGGCCGCCGTGCCGCCGAATTTATCTTCGAAAACCACGCCGATATAGGGCGCAAACTTACGGGTAAATTCGTAACGGAGACGAAGCCCGGCATCGAGATCAGAGAGACCCGGCCCGATCGTGCGTCCGGGGTCTGACTTGCTATAGAAATTCAATTCGATCTGCGGCTCGAGGATCAGACGCTGAGTCAGGAGGACGTCGTAGAAGGTCGTCAAGCGAGCGGCGAAGTGACCGGAGTCGCTCACGTAAGCGGTCGCCTCGACATCGAACCATTGTGGCGCCAAGCCCTGAATTCCGAACGCTGCCCAGCCGCGGGAAGGTCCGGAATCGATGTCGTATCGAATGCCGCCCTGCAGATCGAAATAGGTGGTGATGGGACGGTCATAGAGCAGCTGGTGACTGCCGTCCCCGACCTTGCCGTTTGTCACAGTGCCTTCGCTCTTGAACCAGAGGCGGTTCGTGTCGGTGCCGGCCCAAGCCTGCCCGTCCCAGCGAAAGCTATTCTCTGTGCCAATCCGAGCCTCGAATTGATCGAGCAGGCCGTGCACATAGATTCGCTGATCTTCGACCGGCGGGCCGAAAGGCGCGGCAACGTTCGGATCTGCACCCGGCGTCTGTGCCTTGGCGGCACCCGCCGCGGCAAGAAGGCTTGCCCCGAAGGCGGTCGCGAACCGACGCGCCGTCATGCGACCACCACCGTCCGGAACATGCCGGTTTCCATGTGGAACAGCAGGTGACAGTGAAAGGCCCAATGTCCGGGTGTATCGGCCGTGTAGACGAAGCTCATGCGCTCGCCCGGCTTGACGTTGATCGTATGCTTCAGCGGCAGCCGATCTCCTTGACCGTTCTCCACAGCAAAGAGGAAGCCGTGGAGATGCATCGGGTGCTCCATCATCGTGTCGTTGATCATCACGAAGCGCACGCGCTCCCCGAGCTTCACATGCACCGGCCCCGCTTCGGAAAACTTCTTTCCGTCGAAGCCCCACACAAAACGCTCCATGTTGCCGGTTAGATGGAATTCGATCTCCTGCTGCACCGGCGATGAATGCGGAGCGGGGCGGAGTGATTTGAGCTGCGCGTAGGTGAGCACGCGGCGGCCGTTGCCATCCAACCCATCGCCGGCTTCGGCAAGTCGGCTCTTCGGCGACATTGCGACGTTGTCGACCTCGGGCTTTCCCTGCAACGTCTTGGGGTCGACGCCGTCGGCATTCACCGTCGGCGGCTTGGGGCCTGACATGTCCATCCCGCCCGTACCGGGCATGGCCTTGTGATCCATGCCGGGCATCGAGCCATGGTCCATTCCGGGCATCGAGCCGTGGTTCATGCCCGGCTTGCTCATGTCCATTCCGGGCATCGAGCCGTGGTTCATCCCCGGCTTGCTCATGTCCATGCCCGGCATCGAGCCGTGGTGCATCCCGGGCATCGAGCCGTGGTTCATGCCCGGCTTGCTCATGTCCATGCCGGGCATTCCCTCCATGTCCGGCATGCCCTTCGTTCCGCCCATATCCATGCCGGCCATATCGCCCATCCCCATGTCGGTCATGGTGCGCAGGGGCCTGGGATCCATCGGCGGGATCAGCCCGCTCATGCCGGGCCGCGGCGCCAAGGTGGCGCGTGCGTAGCCGCTGCGATCCTGCGCCTGCGCGAAGATGGTGTAGGCTTGCTCGTTCCGCGGCTCCACGATGACATCGTAGGTCTCGGCCACGCCGATCCGGAACTCGTCAACCTCGACCGGCGCGATATCGGTACCGTCGGCCTGCACGATCCGGAGCGGCAGGTCCGGAATCCGCACGTCGAAGGTCGACATCGACGCGCTGTTGATGAAGCGAAGGCGCACCTTCTCGCCGGGCTTGAACAGTGCCGTCCAATTCGCTGCCGGCGGCTGTCCGTTGATGAGGAAGGTGTAGGTGGCGCCGCTGACATCCATGATGTCGGTCGGGCTCATCCGCATCCCACCCCACATCAGCCGGTCGGAGATCGTCGGCCCCCATCCCTGCCTTCCAGCGTCCGCGAAGAAGGTCCCGACCGTCCTCTGGTGGAAATTGTAGTACTCGCTGTCCTGCTTCAGGTTGGAGACGATCGTCGTCGGGTCTTCGTCGGTCCAATCCGACAGCACCACGACGTAGTCTCGGTCGTAGCTATACGGCTCCTTCGCTCGCGGCTCGAGAATCAGCGAGCCGTAGAGACCGGTCTGCTCCTGCATGCCGCTGTGGCTGTGGTACCAATACGTGCCGCCCTGGACGATCGGGAAACGATAGGTGAAGGTTTCCCCTGGGCGAATCCCGCGAAAACTCAGACCGGGAACGCCGTCCATATCGGCCGGCAGACGAAGGCCGTGCCAGTGGATGGAAGTAGTCTCAGAAAGGCGATTGGTCACGTTGATCGTGACCGTATCGCCTTCGCGCAGACGAAGCGTCGGAGCCGGTATGGAGCCGTTGACGGCTGTTGCCATTCGCGGACGGCCGGTGATGTTGACTGGAGTCTCGTCGATGACGAGGTCGAAACGATCACCGCTCAGCACTGCGGGCTCGACGCGATTGCGCATCGCCAATGCCGACCGGCCAAAGGCAAGCACCGCTCCGCCCGCTGCGACACCCTGGATGAACCGACGTCGATGAACTGTAGGGCGCATGGAGGTGCTCCCGATCACTTCGTGATACGGAACTTGCCCGCCATGCCCTGCTCGGCGTGACCAGGTATGTCGCAGGCGAACTCCACGTCCTTGTCCTTGCCGAACTTCCAGATGAGTTCCTTGAACTGGCCCGGATCGATGGTGACAGCGTTCGGCTCGTCGTCCATTGTCATTCCTGCCATCTCTTGCATCATCTTGCGATGTTCGAGGTGCTCGTCGTGGCTCGCGATCACGAATTCGTGCGGGATGCTGCTCTTGCTGGCGATGACGAACTTGATCGTCTCGCCCGCCTTGACTTGAATCTGTTTGACGTTGAACGTCGTGTCGCCGGCATCGATGCGCACGGTGCGGGTGACATCGGACGCCTTGCCCGGGCCTCCGGCCGTACCTGTGGCGTCGCCATCGTGCTCATGGGCGTGCGCTGACACGCCAGAGGCTGCCTGCGCCGAAACGGCGCAGATCGCGGCGAAGCCCGCGAGCGCTGCAATGCGGAAAGTCATATTTCATCTCCAAACAATTCATTGTCGGGGGTGGTTGCGGTTGAGGCATGCGCCAGCCGATTGCCCCAGGACACTCCCGAGGGTCGGCAGGACCTCGACCGCATGGCGCTCGCCAGCGCCTTCCCGGTGCCCGGGTCAGCGACGTCGAGACCTAGCAATGCGATTGGTCAGATGGAGGTGCGCGGAGGGGGATCGGCGGGAGTTGTACCGGCGCCAACCGACACCGGCGTCATCGAGCAGGCCAAAGCGGCCTTAGGCGCGGGGAGCTGCAATGGCTCGTCCGGTGGAATCGCGGCACCGCACCCGGAAGCACAAGAGACGACGCCGCCACAGCAACCGATATGATCCGCGTGCCCATCGTCGGAGTCTTCGGGACAAGACTCATCAGGGTCAGCAAACTGCCAGCTGGCTGACTGTACGTACGTTGCGGCGCCCGCCTCGGAAGCCCCGAAAGCGGGAGCGGCGGCGGACATTCCGGGACTTGCGTGATGCGAGCCGTGCGTCATGGCGTTCGGCGCGAACGCGAACAAAACCATGAGGGCGATCAGCAAGATGGTCGCCCTCACTAGTCGCCAGAAGATGTCCGCGCTTCCCCGCATGCTCGCATTGCCTCGGTGGCCAACTATCCAGGCGGACTCGATCGTCCGTGCCCTGAAGTCTCGCTCAGCAGAACAAGCAAACCGCCGCATAAGCAGGAACCGCGAGGGCGACGAGCGCGGCAGCGGTAATCAATGCGATCTTCATAGCGTAACCGTTCTGAAGCCGAAATTAACAATAGGGTTCCCACGGAGGGGAATGTCAAGCGTCAGCCTATCAGCAACGACCGCGAAAGCTTCTCGCCGCTCGATGAGCGCGGCGATGTCGTCACCTCTAATGTTCGGGTCCGCTTCGACCGTCCATTTACTCACGCCGATGCGGCTGAGGGCGTCACATGCTGCCGCTTTCTCGGCTAGCCGGTTGGCGGCGTGGGCGGCGGGTCGCTCCCGCCTATATCGCCTTGCGGGGTCTCGCCCTACCACGTATAGTCCCCCCTTTAATGAGTGCCGGTACCACTTCCCTCTCCTTCCCCCATCGCCACCTGTTGGGAATCGAGGGGCTTTCGCCGGACGAGATCACGCTTCTGCTCGACCGCTCCGAGAGCTATGTCGAGCAGAACCGCCAGGCCGACAAGAAGCAGGCGCTGCTGCGCGGCCGCACCGTCATCAATCTCTTCTTCGAGAACTCGACGCGCACCCGGACCTCCTTCGAGCTGGCCGGCAAGCGCTTGGGCGGCGACGTCATCAACATGTCGGTGCAGGCGAGCTCGATCAAGAAGGGCGAGACGCTGATCGACACGGCGATGACCTTGACCGCCATGCACCCGGACGTGCTGGTGGTGCGCCATCCCGAATCGGGCGCGGTGCAGCTGCTGTCCGAGAAGGTCGATTGCTCCGTCATCAATGCCGGCGACGGCAGCCATGAGCATCCGACGCAAGCGCTCTTGGACGCGCTCACCATCCGCCGCCGCAAGGCGCGGCTCCAGGGCCTGCTCGTCGCCATCTGCGGCGACATCCTGCACAGCCGCGTCGCGCGCTCCAACATCGCCCTCCTCAACACCATGGGCGCGCGCGTGCGGGTGGTGGCGCCGCGCACGCTCTTGCCGGCGGAGATCGAGCGCTTGGGCGTCGAGGTCTTCCACGACATGGCAGGGGGATTGAAGGACGTCGACATCGTCATGATGCTGCGGCTCCAGACCGAGCGCATGCATGGCAGCTTCGTGCCGTCGATCCGCGAGTATTTCCATTTCTTCGGCCTCGACTACGCCAAGCTCGCCGCCGCCAAGCCCGACGCGCTCATCATGCATCCGGGGCCGATGAACCGCGGCGTCGAGATCGACACCGACGTCGCCGACGACATCGACCGCAGCGCCATCCGCGAGCAGGTCGAGATGGGCGTCGCCGTGCGCATGGCGTGCCTCGAAGTGCTCAGCCGCAACATCGGCAACGTGCCGCCCGTGTGATGGCGCCCAACCCGTCATTGCGAGCGCAGCGAAGCAATCTCCCGCAGCCATGGGCGCCCGCCGCGGCGGGAGATTGCCGCGGCGCCCTTTGGGCGCCTCGCAATGACAGCGCTGTGGCGGGCGTTTGATGGCCACGCGCACCCTCTTCCGCAACGCCCGCCTGCTCGATCCGGCGAGCGGTTTCGATCACGCCGGCGACCTCCTCGTCCAGGACGGGCGCATCGCCGAAATCGCTACCGTCGCGCGCGGCAGCCGCGACAGCGAGGTGATCGATTGCGCCGGCGCCTGCCTGGCGCCGGGCCTCGTCGACATGCGCGTCGAGCTGCGCGAGCCCGGCGCCGAGCACCAGGAATCGATGACCTCGGGCGGGCTCGCCGCGGTGGCCGGCGGCGTCACCACCATGGTGGCGCTGCCCAACACCGAGCCGGTGATCGACGACGCGGCGCTGGTCGAGTTCGTGGCGCGACGCTCGCGCGATGTAGGATTGGCGCGCATCCGCACATATGCCGCCGCGACCAAGGGGCTGCGCGGCCGCGAGCTGACCGAGATGGGGCTCCTCGCCGCGGCCGGCGCGCTCGCCTTCACCGATGCCGGCAACGCCATCGCCGATCCCGTCGTCATGCGCCGCGCGCTCTCCTACGCGCGGACATTCGATCTCCTGGTGATGCAGCATCCCGAGGAGCCGAGCCTGGCCGCGGGCGGCGCCATGAACGAGGGCGAAGTGGCGACGCGGCTCGGCCTCGCCGGGATCACCCCGGCCGCCGAGGCGATCATGGTCGAGCGCGATCTGCGGCTGGTCGAGATCACCGGCGGCCGGCTCCACATCGCCCATGTCTCGACCGAGGCGGCGATCGCCGCGATCCGCAACGCCAAGGCGCGCGGCCTCCCCGTCACCTGCGACACCGCGCCGCATTATTTCGCCCTCAACGAGACCGCGGTCGGCGATTACCGCACCTTCGCCAAGGTGTCGCCGCCGCTGCGCGGCGAATGGGACCGCCGCGCCGTCGTCGCCGGCCTCGAGGACGGGACCATCGACGCCATCGCCAGCGACCACTCGCCGCACGACCAGGAATCGAAGCGCCTGCCCTTCGCCTCGGCGGCAAGCGGCATCATCGGGCTGGAGACGCTGCTGCCGCTGGCGCTCGAGCTCTATCACAACGGCCATTTGCCGCTGCTCGCCGTTTTGCGCGCGCTGACGCAGCGCCCGGCGGAGATCCTGCGCCTCCCTGCCGGCCGTCTCGCTCTAGGCGCCGCCGCCGATCTCGTGCTGTTCGATCTCGAGCGCCCGTGGCGCATTGACGTCGACGCGCTGCGTTCCAAATCCAAGAACTCGCCTTACGACGGCAGGCCCGTCCAGGGCCGCGTGCTGCGCACGGTGATCGCCGGCCGCAGCGTCTTCATCCACGAAAGCTGAGAGACATGGCACAGATCGCATTGATCGGCGCCGCATCCGGATGGGGCGCCGGGTTCCGGCATACTGAAGACGGCCCGCCCGCCTTGCGCGCGCTCGGCCTCGCGCGCTGGCTCAGCGCACGCGGCGTCGCCGCCGAATGGCGCGCGATGCTGCACGCCGAGAAGTCGTGGCGCGCGCATCCCGAGCTGCGCGGCGCGGCGACGTTCGACCTCGTGCTGCGCCACGCCGAATCGCTCGCCGACGCGGTCGCCGCGGCGCTGGCGGAGGGGCGCTTTCCCGTCGTGCTCGGCGGCGACCACGCCATCGCGATGGGCACTTGGAGCGGCGTGGCGCGCGGCATGGCGCATCGCCCGCTCGGCCTCATCTGGCTCGACGCCCATCTCGACGCGCACACGATCGAGACGACGCCGTCGATGAACGCGCACGGCATGGGCGCCGCGGCGCTGCTGGGATACGGCCATGCGCCGTTCCGCGCGCTCGCCGGCGGCGTGCTGCGGCCGGAGCATCTCTGCTACATCGGCGCCCGCTCCTATGAAGCGGGCGAGCTCGCACTGCTGCGCCGCCTCGGCGTGCGCATCATCGCCATGGACGAGGTGACGCGGCGCGGCATGGATTCCGCTCTCGCCGAGGCAGCGGATATCGCCACGCGCGGCACCGCCGGCTTCGGCATCAGCATCGACCTCGACGGCTTCGATCCCGCGGACGCGCCGGGCGTCGGCCTCAGGGAGCCCGACGGCTTCCGCGCCGCGTCGACGCTCGCCGCGCTGTCGCCGCTCGCGCGCCATCCGCTGCTGCGCGCGCTCGAGATCGTCGAGTACATCCCCGAATTCGACGAGCGCCACCGCACCGCGCACCTCGTGCGCGACCTCATCCTCGCCCTGCTGGCGCCGCAGCCCGCGCTGGCCGATACTGTGGCGACTACTCGCGGATAGGGCCATGCAGCCGCGCTTCACCCCCCTCCCTATCCCTCCCCCTCAAGGGGGGAGGGGATTTCGCGCTTCCCCCTCCCCCCTTGAGGGGGAGGATCGATCCGCAAGGCGGATCGACGGTGGGGGGTATCGCAGGGCCAGACCTCGCCGGTAGCCATGCCGCATCCGATGGGCGATCTCACCTACACCTGGCCGTTCTATGTCGGCGCGGCGCTCGCCTATCTGCTGGGCTCGATCCCGTTCGGGCTGGTGCTGACGCGGCTCGCCGGATATGGCGACATCCGCCACATCGGCTCCGGCAATATCGGCGCCACCAACGTGCTGCGCACCGGCAGCAGGGCGCTGGCGGCGCTGACGCTGCTGCTCGATGCCGGCAAGGGCGCGGCGGCGGTGCTCATCGCCCGGCAGTTCGGGCCGGACATGGCGGCCATCGCCGCCATCTTCGCCTTCCTCGGCCACCTCTTCCCGGTATGGCTGCGCTTCAAGGGCGGCAAGGGCGTCGCCACCGCGGGCGGCGTCGTCCTCGCCTATGCCTGGCCGGTCGGTCTCGCCGGCATCGCCACCTGGCTCGTGGTGGTGGCGGCGACGCGCTACTCGTCGCTGGCGGCGCTGACCGCCTGCGCGCTGGCGCCCGTCTACGCCTGGCTCTGGACGCGCCAGATCCAGCCGACCGAAATCATCCTCGCCCTCGCGGTCATGGCGATCCTGCGCCACCACGCCAACATCCGCCGCCTGCTGCGCGGCGAGGAGAGCCGCATCCGCTTGAGCAAGGGATAGAGCAGACTTGGTCCTGAACCGGTCCTCGGCGTGGTCCGCTGATGGTGCAGATGCGGGCCGATGTATAGCACTTGCACCATGCGCTTATAGGTTTCACGTGAAGCAAAACGCCAGGTGCGGGCGTGCCGTTGTCGCGGATTCACGCGGCTTTCCCGCGTGCGCGATCGCCGCGGACGGGGAGAGCCGGCGCGCCGGAGCGCCTCCGGCCACCCTCTCAGCTGTAGCACGTCACTTCTGCGCCTCGGTGTAGGGGTAGTCGAACTTGCCCGAGCGCAGCTCGGGCGGGTAGACGATCACCGCCTTGCCGGGCTGCTTGAACTGGTTGACGTCGCTGCCGACGACGCCGCGATACTGCACGAAGACCAGGCGCGACTTCTCCCACTCGCCGTTCTCGGCGAATTTCACGTCGCCGACGATGGTGTGGAAATTCGTCTGGTGGATGTACTGGCCGATCTTGTCCTGATCGAGGCTGCCGATCTTCGTGATCGCCTCGCCGAGGATCTGCAACTCGGCATAGGCGAAGGGCGGCAGGTAGAAGCCGAGCGGGTCGACGCCCTCGGCCGGCGCCTTCGCCTGGTATTTCTTCAGGAACTCCTCGACGCCCGGAAACTTCATCGTCGGCTCGGGCACATAGACGTCATAGGCGACGATGCCGTTGAGCAAGGGCCCGAGCTGCTGCTTGATCGGCGCGAAGGCGAGGCCGATCATGCCGCCGCCGAACATCTTGGTCTTGAGGCCGCTCTCATGCGCGGCGCGCACCATGCCGACCGTGTCCGGCGGATAAGAGGCGACATAGACGACGTCGGGATTGGTCGCCTGGATCGAGCGGACGATCGGGATGAAATCGACCGTGCTCGGCGGATAGCTGCGGTCGTAGACGATCTGCAAGCCCATTTCCTTGATCTTCTCACGCGCGCCGGCGAGCACGGTCTGCGCGTATTCCGCATCGGCGCCGGCGAGCGCGATGGTCTTGGGCCTGGGCTGCATCGTCATCGCCGTCTCGAGGAAGCCGAGCGACGGCCCGAAGCGCGTCTCCTTGCCGTTGGGCAGGATCTGGAAATACTTGTCGTAGTGGAACTTGTCGTTCACGCCGGTGCCGAACAGCGCCATGAAGACGAGGTTGCGCTGCATGACGATCGGCATGGCCGGCGCGATCTGGTTGGTGGCGTAGGCCGAGATCGTCAGGTCGACCTTGTCGACCTCGAGCAGCTTGGTATAGATGCCCGGAACGTTCGACGAGCTGCTCTGGTCGTCGTAAAAGACGAGCTCGACGGGACGGCCGAGCAGCCCGCCCTTGGCGTTGGTATCCTCGACCCACATCATCATGCCCAAGAGCGCGCTCTTGCCGCCGGCGGCGAGGCCGCCGGTGAGCGACATGCTGAGGCCGATCTTGAGCGGGTCCGCCGCGTCAGCAGCCGCCGGCGCGACGAGCGCGGCCAGAGCCACGGCCAATGCCGCCATGCCGCGGCGGAATGCACTGAATTGCCTCACGTGATCCTCCCCTGTTGTCCCAAGATGCCCTCCGGCTCAGTGCGCCAACCCGGCGCCGGCGACGATGCGGCGGCTGCTCGCGGCGAGTTCCGCCTTGCACCGCTGCAGATCGCGGTAAAGCAGCGTCCCGCCGCGCTTCACGACGCGCCCGGCGACGAGCACGGTGTCGACATTGGCGATCCCGGCATGGAGCACGATGCTGCGCACCGGATCGACCACCGGAAAAAGATTGAGGTCATCGGCGCGCAGCATGACGATGTCGGCCTGCTTGCCGGGCGTCAGCGAGCCGATGCGCCGGTCGAGCCCGACCATCCTGGCGCCGTTGATGGTGGCCCAGGCGAGGGCCTCGCGACAGCCGATCGAGACGCGCTCGGGCGCCCGGCCCGTCTGCGCGATCACCTGGTCGTTGTCGAGCGCGCGCTGCGACTGGAGCGCCATGCGCATGTTGGTGAACATGTCGCTGCCGACGCTCGATTCGACGTCGGAGCCGAGCGAAGGCGCGGATCCCAGCGCGCGCAGCCTTCCGGTCAGGCATGCGCCGAACCCCATCTGCAGCTCGACTTCCGGCGTCACCGTGACCGACGCGCCGTTGTCGACCAGGGCGCGGAGCTGATCGCCCGGCAGGTTGTTGCCGTGCACGATATTCACCCGACCGTCGACGAGGCCTTCGGCGACGAGGCGCGGGAAGCCGTCGGGCGTGCGCATGGCCCCGCCGCCGACATGCATGCTGACGAGGAGGCCCATCTCGCGCGCCAATGCCAGGTCGTGCCGGCTCACCTCATATGTGGAATAGGCCGGCCCGAGGATCGCCATGCCGAGCGTGACGAGCGCCTCGTGCGAGGACAGCCGCTCGCGCGCGAGACGCTCGATCTCGGCGCGCGGATGGGGGATCTCGCTGAAATGCCTCTGTCCCGGTTTCGGGTCGGGCTTGGGCGAGCCGTGCAGGAACACCGCCCTGATGCCAGCTTCCTGCAGCCCGTCGATCGCCGCATCGCCGTGCGCCGGGGTCGGGTTGTTGTGGCACCAGTCCACCATCGTCGTCACGCCGGAATTGAGCTGGTTGAGGGCGCCGACCAGGTTCGCGATGCGGATATCCGTGGCAGCAAAGCGCGGCGCGATCGCCGCATGCATGTTGTGCAGGTATTCGGGGATCGCCCAATCGCCGGCGATGCCGCGCAGCGCCGTCTGCCAGGTGTGGATGTGGGCATTGACGAAGCCGGGCATGACGATGGTGCCGCGGGCATCGATCACCTCGGCATCGGCAGCATCGAGCGACGGCGCGACGGCGACAATGCGATCGTCCTCGACCAACACATCGCCTTGGCGCAGGTCGCCGAGATCGTCGTCCATGGCCACGATCGTGCCGGATTTGATCAGCCTGCGCGCCATCCGTTCTCCCTGGCCTCGGGCTTGTCGCGCCCGTTTTCGACGCCACGACAGTAGGAGCGTGCTTCCCAGGGTGTCAAATCCGCGCCGGGCGTTGACGCCATCGCCGCCTTCGACGCATGGTGCGGGGTCATGCCGTCCGCGCCGCGCCCACTCAATCCAGCCGAGAAGCTCGACTGGCTGCGGCTCATCAGGAGCGAGAATGTCGGGCCGGTCACTTTCTATCAGCTGCTGGCGCGCTTCGGCTCGGCCGCCGCCGCGCTGGACGCGCTGCCGGAGATCGCGCGGCGCGGCGGGCGCGACCGGGCGCTGACGCTGTTTTCCAAGGTCGCTGCGGAGCGCGAGCTCGCCGCGCTCGATCGTGCAGGCGCCCGACTGGTCGCCTGGGGCGAGCCCGGCTATCCGCCGACACTCGCGGCGATCGACGACGCCCCGCCCCTGCTCTCGATGCGCGGCGATCCCCAGGTGTTGCAGCGGCCGGCCATCGCCGTGGTCGGCGCCCGCAACGCCTCGGCCAATGGCCGGCGCTTCGCCCGCGACATGGCGCTCCAGCTCGGGCAGCGCGGCTTGGTCGTCGTCTCCGGCCTGGCGCGCGGCATCGACGCCGCGGCGCATGAGGGGGCGATGCCCACCGGTACCGTCGCCGTCCTCGCCGGCGGCATCGACAGCGTCTATCCCGAGGAGAACCGCGAACTGCAGGAGGCCATCGCCGCGCGCGGCGCCCTGGTGGCGGAGATGCCGGTCGGCACCGTGCCGCAGGCGCGCCATTTCCCCCGCCGCAACCGGATCATCTCCGGCTGCGCCTTGGGCGTGCTGGTGGTCGAGGCCGCCTTGCGCTCGGGCTCGCTCATCACCGCCCGTTTCGCCCTCGAACAGGGCCGCGAGGTCTTCGCCGTGCCGGGCTCGCCGCTCGACCCGCGTTGCCGCGGCACCAACGACCTGATCCGGCGCGGCGCCGCCTTGACCGAGACGGCCGAGGACATCCTGGCGCAGATCGAGGTGCAGCTGAAACCGGCCCCCGCGGGCCGAAGGGACCCTGCCCTGGAAGGTCCTGAACCGGCCCCTGCCGGGGAGGGGGAGGTGGCCGCCGCCCGCCGCCGTGTCCTCGAGCGGCTGTCGCCCTCGCCGGTGCCGGTCGACGAGCTGATCCGAGAGTGTCAATTAACTCCGGCACTTACGCTGAATGTTTTACTCGAGCTCGAGCTCGCCGGCCGGCTCGAACGGCAACCGGGGAACTTGGTAGCCTTGCTTTAACGACCTTAGGGAACTATCTGTCCCCGGCTCAATTAACCAGCAACGACATGAACGTCGTCATCGTCGAATCGCCTGCGAAGGCGAAAACCATCAACAAATACCTGGGCAAAGGCTTCAAGGTCCTGGCCAGCTACGGCCATGTCCGCGACCTGCCGGCCAAGGACGGGTCGGTGCGTCCCGACGAGCATTTCGCCATGTCTTGGACGGTCGACGGCAAGGCCGAGAAGCGGCTCAAGGACATCACCGACGCGGTCAGGGGTGCCGAGCACCTCTATCTGGCGACCGACCCCGACCGCGAGGGCGAGGCGATCTCCTGGCATGTCCGGGAAGTGCTCAAGAATCGCAAGGCCTTGAAAGGTGTTGACGTCAAGCGCGTGGTGTTCAACGAGGTGACCAAGTCGGCGGTACTCGAGGCCTTCCGCCATCCGCGCGAACTGAACCGCGAGCTGGTGGACGCCTATCTCGCCCGGCGTGCCCTCGACTACCTCGTCGGGTTCACGCTGTCACCGGTGCTGTGGCGCAAGCTGCCGGGCAGTCGCTCGGCGGGTCGGGTGCAGTCGGTGGCGCTCCGCCTCATCTGCGAGCGCGAATCCGAGATCGAGGTGTTCAAGCCGCGCGAATACTGGACCATCGAGGTCGAGTTCGCGACCCCTTCGGGCGAGCGCTTCACCGCCCGCCTCACCCATCTCGACGGCAAGCGCCTCGACAAATTCGACATCGCCGACGAGGCCACGGCGCGCGCCGCCGCCGAGCGTATCCTCCGGGACCAGAATTACGTCGTCGCGGCGGTCGAGAAGAAGCAGATCCGGCGCAACCCGCCGGCGCCCTTCACCACCTCGACGCTGCAGCAGGAGGCCTCGCGCAAGCTCGGCTTCGGCGCCAGCCGGACGATGCGTACGGCCCAGCGCCTCTATGAGGGCGTCGACATCGCCGGCGAAACGGTCGGTCTCATCACCTATATGCGGACCGATGGCGTCACCATGTCGAGCGAGGCGATCGCGGCGGCGCGCAGCCTCATCGAGAAGCAATACGGCGAAACCTACCGGCCGGACGAGCCGCGCATCTACAAGACCCAGGCGAAGAACGCGCAAGAGGCGCATGAGGCGATCCGGCCGACCGACGTGTTCGGCCGCCCCGAGAAGGTCGCCGGCGATCTCGAGCCCGACCAGCGCCAGCTCTACGAGCTCATCTGGAAGCGTGCCGTGGCGAGCCAGATGTCGTCGGCCATCATCGACCAAGTCGCGGTTGACATCGCCTCGTCGGACCAGAAGCTGCAGTTCCGCGCCACCGGCTCGACCATCCAGTTCGACGGCTTCCTCACGCTCTACCGCGAGGACGAGGACGACGTCGAAGGGGACGAGGAGAACCGGCGCCTGCCGCCGATCAAGGAACGTGAGGCGCTCAGCCGCGGCACCGTCGACCCGCAGCAGCACTTCACCCAGCCGCCGCCGCGCTACAGCGAGGCGAGCCTGGTGAAGAAGCTCGAGGAGCTCGGCATCGGCCGCCCTTCCACCTATGCCTCGATCATCCAGGTGCTGCAGGACCGAAAATATGTGCGGATCGACAAGAAGCGCTTCGTCCCCGAGGATCGCGGCCGCGTCGTGACCGCCTTCCTCCAGAGCTTCTTCGAGCGCTATGTCGAGTACACCTTCACCGCCGATCTCGAGAACAAGCTCGACGAGATCTCCGACGGCCGCATTGCCTGGCAGAAGGTGCTGGAGGATTTCTGGCGCGACTTCTCCGCCGCGGTGGCCGGCACCAAGAATCTGTCGATCACCCAGGTGCTGGAGGCGCTCGACGCAGATCTCGGCCCGCATTTCTTCCCCGCGACGGCCGATGGGCGGGACCCGCGCCTCTGCCCGGGCTGCAACGTCGGACGCCTCAACCTCAGGCTCGGCAAGTTCGGCGCCTTTATCGGCTGCTCGAGTTATCCCGACTGCCGCTACACCAGGTCGCTCACCCTCGAGAACGGCAACGGTGAGAACGGCAATGGCCACGAGCTGGCCGCCGGACCGCGCGAGCTCGGCGTCGATCCTGCCACCAACCTCGCCGTCACCGTGCGCAAGGGACCTTACGGCTTTTACATTCAGCGTGGCCAAGGCGACGAGGCCGATAAGCCCAAGCGTGTGGCCCTCCCCAAGGGCGCGTCGCCTGTCGACATCGATCTCGCCTCGGCGCTGAACCTCCTGGCGCTGCCGCGCGAGGTGGGCCTCCATCCCGAGACGGGCAAGAAGATCATAGCCGCTATCGGCCGTTTCGGGCCCTACGTCAAGCATAACGACTTCTACAAGTCGCTCGCCAAGGACGACGACGTGCTCACCATCGGCCTCAATCGTGCCGTGAGCCTGCTGGCGGAGCCCAAAAAGGGCGGCCGGCGCGGGCCGACACCGCTGCGCGTCCTCGGCAATCACCCAGCGGACGGTGCGCCGGTCAACCTGTTCAGCGGCCGCTACGGTCCCTATGTCAGTCATGATGGCGTCAACGCCACGCTGCCCGCGGAGATCGAGCCCGAGGCGGTGACGCTCGAGCAAGCGGTCGAGCTGCTCTCGGCCAAAAGCGGCGGCAAGCGCAAGAGCCTGGGCAAGGACAAGAGCAAGGCCTCGCCCGCCCCGAAAAACGAGAAGAAAGGACTGGCCGGCCGTGCCAAAGCGGGTGCCCGCAAAAAGCGGCAAGCGCGCCCGACACCAGAAGCCGCCGAGTAGCGGGCGGACGGGTGACGCGCGCGCCAAGGTGCGGCGCTCGCTGGGGCGGTTGCCGACGCGCGAGGAAATTCTCGATTTCATCGCCGAGAGCCCGACCCCGGTCGGCAAGCGCGACATCGTGCGCGCCTTCAAGGTGGCGCCGGCCCAGCGGGTCGCCCTCAAGGGCCTGATCAAGGACATCGAAGGCTCGGGCGTGGTCGACCGCGGCCGCAAGCGGCGTTTGGCGCCGGTCGGTGCCTTGCCTGAGATCGGCGTCGTCGAGATCATCGGCGTCGATCTCGACGGCGAGATGCTGGGACGCCCGCTGGGCGGGCGCGACGCCGAGCATCTCCCCTCCATCTACGTCGTCGCCGAGCGCGGCGCGCCGGCGCTCGGCGTCGGCGAGCGCGCCGTGGCGCGCTTCGTCCGGCTCGACGCCAACACTTATGAGGCGCGCATCGTACGCGCGCTGGGCGGCGCGCCCGACCGCGTGCTCGGCATCTTCCGCCGCGAGCGTGATGGCGGGCGGATCGAGCCCACCGACCGCAAGCTGCGCAACGACTTCATCGTCGCCCAGGCCGACACCGCCGACGCCGCCAACGGCGAGATCGTGCTGGCCGAAGTGTTGCCGGCGCGCCGGCACGGGCTGCCTCAAGCACGGGTGGTGCAGCGCATCGGCGACAGCGGCGACCCGCGCGCCTTCAGCCTCATCGCCATCCACGCGCATGGCATTCCCACCGAGTTTCCGCGCGAGGCGGTGGAGCTCGCGGAGAAGGCGCGGCCGGTCGGGCTCGGCGACCGCGCCGATCTGCGGGCGATCCCGCTGGTGACCATCGACGGCGCCGATGCGCGCGATTTCGACGACGCGGTCTGGGCAGAGCCAGATCCCGAGCGCTCCAGCGGCTGGCACGCGATCGTCGCCATCGCCGACGTCGCCTGGTATGTGCGGCCGGCCGATGCGCTCGACCGCGCCGCGCGCGAGCGCGGCAATTCGGTCTATTTTCCCGACCGCGTCGTTCCCATGCTGCCGGAAGCGCTGTCGAACGAGCTGTGCTCGCTGAAGCCCGGCGTCGAGCGCGCCTGCATGGCGGTGCATTTCTGGCTCGACGCGGAAGGGCGCGTCCATCGCCATCGCTTCGTGCGCGGTCTCATGCGCTCGGCGGCGCGGCTCACCTACGAGCAGGTGCAGGCGGCCATCGACGGCCGTCCCAACGAGATCGCCGGCCCGCTGCTGGAGCCGGTATTGCGCCCGCTCTATGGCGCCTATCGTGCGCTCGACCGCGCGCGGCAGCGCCGCGGCACCCTCGACCTGGATCTGCCGGAGCGCCGTATCCTGCTCGACCCGACGGGACGCGTGGCGCGGATCGAGCCGCGCGACCGCCTCGACAGCCACAAGCTGATCGAGGAGTTCATGATCTCCGCCAACGTCGCGGCGGCCGAGGAGCTCGAGCGCCAGCGGCGTCCCTGCATGTACCGCGTGCACGCTGCGCCCGATCCGGCCAAGCTCACCGCGCTGCGCGACTTCCTCGGGGGCATCGGCATCCCCGGGCTCACCCTCGCCAAGGGGCAGGTGGTCCAGCCGCGGCATTTCAACGAGATTCTGCGCCGCGCCGCAGGTACCCCCTACGCCACCTTGGTCAACGAGCTCGTCCTGCGCAGCCAGGCGCAAGCTGCGTACAGCCCGGAGAATGTCGGCCATTTCGGTCTGGCGCTGCGGCGCTACGCGCATTTCACCTCGCCGATCCGCCGCTACGCCGATCTCCTGGTGCACCGCTCGCTCATCGCGGGTCTCGATTTTGGTGCCGGCGGATTGCCTGCGACCGAGGCCAAGGATTTCGTCACCGTCGCTGAGCACATTTCCATGACCGAGCGCCGCGCTGCTGCTGCCGAGCGCAGCGCCACGGACCGCTACACTGCCGCGTTTCTCGCCGAGCGCGTCGGCGCGACCTTCAGCGGCCGCATCAACGGCGTCACCCGCGCTGGGCTGTTCGTCACACTCAGCGAGACCGGCGCCGACGGACTCATCCCGATCAGCCGCTTGCCGAACGACTATTACGACCATGACGAGGCGGGACACCGGCTGGTCGGCCGCCGCTCCGGGCGCACCTATAGGCTGGGCGACCCGGTGAGCGTACGGCTCGCCGAGGCGAACACGGTGACCGGGAGCTTGCTCTTCAGTCTGCTCGATGCCGAGGGGGCGTCACGCGAGAGCCGCGCCGGCGCCGAGCGCAACCGGCGCCCCGCTAGGCGGAATCGCCTCTCAACCAGTCGTTAACCGGGTCCACGCGACAATCGTCCGGTCGGCGAACCAAGCGCTCAACCTGGGCGTGCATTCGCGCGAACCATAACCGGACGCGCAACATGACCCCGCGCCCCACCCGAGACTGTCTGCCCCGTTGCACCGATGCCGACAGCCGCGTGACGCGCGGCGACGGAGCGGTTCGCATGCCGGCTCGCAAAGCGCTCGGCATCGCCTGCGCAGTGACCACGGTCGGGTTCGTTACTCTGGTCGGTTGCGGCAGCGCGCCGGATGCCCCCGCCGCCAATGGCAGCCAGGTCCAGCTCTTCGAGGAAGCCTATAGCGGCATCAGCCGGTACTACATCGAGCCGGTGCGGCCCGCCGCGCTGGCGATGGCGGGGCTCGGCAATCTCGCCCGGATCGATGCGGGTCTCTCGGTCGAGCGCGCGGGCGATCAGGTCATCCTCCACGACGCCAGCGCAGCGACGCGGTTCAGCGCGCCGGACGCGCAGGACACCCAAGGCTGGGCGGTGCTGACCGACGCGGTGGTGACGACGGCGCGCGGCCGCTCGCCGGCGGTGGCCGCGCTCTCTCCCTCGAGCCTCGACCAGCGCGTGCTCGAAGGCACGATGGGAATGCTCGACCGCTTCTCGCATTACATGGCGCCCGAGATTGCCCGCGAACGCCGGGCGTCGCGCGAGGGCTTCGGCGGCATCGGCGTCTCGCTCGACACCGAGGGCGCCGATGTTCGGATCGCCGAAGTGCTGCCAGACACGCCGGCCGCGCTGGCCGGGCTGCGCGTCGACGACATCATCATCGCGATCGATGGGGTGGACACCGCGACGCTGCCGCGTGAGGAGGCGGTGCAACGCCTGCGCGGTCCCGCGGACAGCGTCGTCACGCTCGCCGTGGCCCGGGCGGGACTGCCGGAGCGCCTCCGCATCGCCCTGCAGCGCGCGCGGATCGTCCCACCCACGGTCACCCTCAAGGAAGGATACGGCGTCGCCCATCTGCGACTGACCAGCTTCAACCAGCAGACGGCGCAAAGCCTCGCCGACCTGCTGCGTCAGGCGCATCGCGATATGGGCAGCGCGCTGCACGGGATCATACTCGACCTGCGCGGCAACCCGGGCGGCCTGCTCGACCAGTCGGTCGAAGCGGCAAGCCTGTTCCTCGACGGCGTGCCCGTGACCTCGACGGTCGGCCGCGTGCCCGAGAGCATCCAGTATTTCACGGCCCCGCATCGCGAAGTCGAGCGCTTGCCATTGGTTGTGCTGGTGAATGGCGGATCGGCGTCGGCCTCGGAGATCGTCGCCGCTGCGCTGCAGGACACCGGCCGCGCCGTGGTGGTGGGCAGCGCGTCCTACGGTAAGGGCACGGTCCAGAACGTCCAGCATATGCCCAATGACGGCGAGATCACCGTGACCTGGTCGCGCCTCATCACACCGGGCGGCTACATCCTGCACGAGCACGGCGTGGTGCCCACCGTCTGCACCGCCAATGTCGCCGACGGGGCCGGCGGCGTCACGAACGCGCTGTCGCGCAGCACGAACACGCTTTCCGCCGAGCTCGGCCAGGCTCGCGCGGGGCTCGACGATGCCGGCTGGCGCAAGCTGCGCGAGTTGTGCCCCGGCCAGCGCGATGATCACGAGATCGAGGTGCAGGCGGCGCGCCGGCTGCTCGCCGACCCCGTGCTCTATGCGCGCGCCTTGGGCACCGCGCCAGGCGTCGCGCGGCCGCTGACCACCGCGCGCATGACGCGCTGAGCAAGTTGGCGGCCACGCCGCGGCGGCCCGCGGCGGGTGCCCGCACCCCGCGCTCAGCTGACCCGCATCGGCAACACCATCATCTGCATGCCGTGGAAATGCAGATGGCGCTGTACGGCGATGGCGGTCTGGTTATGCAGAAGGCGGGTGAACCAGGTGTCGCGCTGGAAGATCAGTTTGCTCGAGAAGAAGACGCAATTAGGGAAATCGGCGCGCACGCGCTCCGCCAACCGGGTCAGCTCGCCGATGACGTCGATCCCGTAGCTGGTGTAGCTGGTGGCCGGCACGCCTTCGCCGATGCTGTAGGCGACGAAATAGGCGAGGCTGCGCTCGACCTGGGCGCGCAGCGCCTTGACCGCCTCGGCGCCGTCGTAGCTGTGCGCGTCGATCTCGCCGACGCGCATGAAGACGTGGTTGGCGAAGTGGTTCGGGAACAGCCGGCGCACCCACAGCATGGTGTGAATGCCGGTGCCGATGCTGTCGCCGACGAGGAAGACCGCCGTCGGCTTGGCATGGTCGAGCGGCAGCGACGCCGGCGGCTCGGCCGGCAGCCTCGTGGTTTGCAGGAAGAGCTCGTCGGCCTTCTCGAGCTGGCGGCGCGTATCGTCGTAGTGGCGGCGGATGGCGAAGCACAGCGCGATGATGCCGCCGGTGATCAGCAAGGTCACCCATCCGCCCTCGGCGAATTTCTCGATCAGCGTGACCCCGAGGATGCCGCCGCAGATGGCGAAGCCGACCAGAGCGAGCGCCAGGCGCTGGCGCCAGCGCGCGTAGCGCGCCCGGTTGCGCACCCAGAAGACGGAGAGCCCGAGCAGGGTCAGGGTGAAGGTGATGAACACGTTGATCGAGTAGAGCACCACGAGGACCGAGACCTCGCCGCGCGTCCACCAGAGAATGGCGAACGCCGACAGTCCCATCAGCAGCACGCCGTTCTGCGTCACCAGCCGGCTCGATAGATGGCCGAACTGATGCGGGACCCAATCGTCGCCGGCCATGTTGGACAGCACCGGTGGGCCGCCGAGGAAGCCGGTATTGGCGGCGACGAACAGCAGCCCGGCTTCGCTTAGCAGCACCAGGGCAAGCAGGCTCGAGCCGAGCGCGGTGCTTTTCATTTGCCAGCTGTCGATGATGGTGCGGAAGGTGACGGCGTTGAGCGTCTGCCCGGCCCGGGCGCGCACGTCCCACAGCAGGTAAAGGAGGATGATGCCGCCGGCGACGACGGCGAGCGAGGTCGCCATGTAGAACATGGTGAGCCGCCCGTTTTCCACGCGCGGCTCGGCGAGGCGCTGCACGTTGTTCGAGACCGCCTCGATCCCGGTATAGGTGCCGCCGCCCAGCGAGTAAGCGCGCAGCAGCACCGACAGCACGAAGACCCAGCCCATCTGCCCCGCCAGCGACCAGGTCTCGCGTGCCGTGTCGACGACCAACCGGGGCAGGTGGTCGGCGTGAGCGCCAACGCCGTAAATGATGAGCGCGAGATGCGTTACCAGGAAACCGAGGAAAATGGGCATCAGCACCAGGATGGACTCTTTGACGCCCCGGAGATTGAGCATGATCAGCAGGCCGATCAGTAGCAACTCGGTCGGCAGCTTCAGCCCCTGCAGCTCGAGCGGCAGCAGGCTGAAGACGGCATCCACCCCGGCGGCCACCGAGATGGCTATGGTGAGCACGTAATCGACGATGAGGGCTGCGCCGGAGACGAGTCCCGCGCGCGGCCCCAGGAGCCGCGTGGCGACGCGGTAGCCGCCACCGCCAGTCGGGAACAGCGCGATCGCCTGGTTGTAGCCGAGGCCGATAACGAATACCGTGACTGCGGTGGCGACGGCGATGTAAAGGCTCAGCCCCGAATGCTCGCCGAGCGCGAGATAGGCCGCCTCGGGCCCGTAATTGGCCGAGGACAGGCCGTCGGCGCCCAGCCCGACCCAGGCGAGGAAGGCAACGAGCAGCAGGCTCTCGCGCGCGCGCGCGGCGTGCGGGCTCTTGGGCGGCCCCAGCGCAAGGCGGTGCACTGCCCTGAACGCATCGAGAATGGTCTGCAGCATCTCCCCTTCCGCGGGCGGATGGCACGCCCGTGGGCGGCGACCCCGGGCGCTCGCGCGCCGTCCCCTGCCGCCGCCTAGGGTGGCAGTTGCTACCGCAAAGCGACCATGAAATCAAAGGCTGCGATGCCGCAAGCCGAGTCCGTTCTTTACCTTGCATTAACTAGCCTCGGGCAAGGCTCCAAGGTCCGTTGGAGCCGCCATGCGCGTCTTTGCTTTTTTCTTTCTGGCGACAATTCTCGCCAGCTGCACCTCCGCCCCAGATCCTGACGATGCGTTCCCCCGGGCGAAGCTGGCGGCGGTAGGGCCCATGTCCTCGCTCTCGTCTCCGCAGCTCGCCGGCGACCGGCTAGTCGCCGCCGACGGCGCCACGCTGCCACTGCGGCGCTGGCTGCCGGAAGGTCGGCCGCGCGCGGTCGTGTTGGCGCTCCATGGCTTCAACGACTACTCCAATGCCTTTGCCGGTGCCGGCGCCGGCTGGGCGAAGAACGGCATCGCCACCTACGCCTACGACCAGCGCGGCTTCGGCGCCGCGCCGGGCCGCGGCCGTTGGCCCGGTGCGGCGCGGCTGGCCGGCGATGCAGAGACCGCCGCGAAGCTGCTGCGCCAGCGCTATCCCGGCACCCCGCTCTATCTTCTCGGCGAAAGCATGGGCGGCGCCGTCGCCGTCCTCGCCGCATCGGGCCGCAGCGGAGCACCGCGGCCCGATGTCGACGGCGTGATTCTGGTCGCGCCCGCGGTCTGGGGCCGCCAGACCATGAACGTCCTCGAGCGTGTCGGCCTGTGGCTCGCCAACTTGATGCCGGCGGTGCAGTTCTCGCCCGATCTGCTGCCCGTCCACATTCAGCCTTCCGACAACCTGCCGATGCTGCGCGCCTTCAACGCCGATCCGCTCGTGATCAAGGACACCCGCGCCGACACGCTCCAGGGACTTGTCGACCTGATGAGCGTCTCGCTTGCGACCGCCGCCTGGTTCGACGCCCCGGCGCTGCTGCTTTACGGCGAGCATGACGAGATCGTGCCGCGTCTGCCGATGGCGCGCTTCGTCGATGGGCTGCCGGCGCGGGCACAGCTGCGCCAGCGGGTGGCGCTCTATCCGCGGGGCTACCACATGCTGCTGCGCGACCTGGACGCGCCACTCCTCATCGAGGATGTCGCCGCATGGATCGCCGACCCTGCGGCACCGCTGCCCTCCGGCTCCGACAACCGTGCCCGGGCACGCCTCACCGGGCATGCGGAGCCGCTGGCCGCGGCCAATCGCTGAAAGGTGCGTGCGACACCGGGCGGTGTTAGCTTGGCATCATGTCGCTTCGCCTGCCCCTGAGCGGCCTCCTGCTTGCACTCGCCAGCCTTGCTCTCTTCGATGGCGTGCCCAACCCGGCCGTGCCTTATGCCGGCCTCGCCGTCGGCATAGCGCTCATGATCACCGTATTGCTCGACGCCATATGGCTTCGCCAGGCGCGCCGGACGCACTAAATAAAGGAGGGGCTCGGGCCGAGCCGCCACTGGGCGCCTCTCCTGCCGTGCACAGGGGTTCCGATGCTGCTGGTTCGCCGCGCCGCCGCACTTGCCCTTCTCTTCTCCCTGCTGGCTGCCATCCCGGCACGCGCCGCCACGGTCGACCTCGCTCTGGTTCTGGCAGTCGACGTGTCGGAAAGCGTCGATGCCGAGGAATACGAGCTCCAGCACGAGGGCATCGCCCGCGCCTTCGAAAGCGCCCCGCTGATCGCGGCCATCGCTGGCGGTGCCAACGGCGCTATAGACGTGCTGGTGCTCGAGTGGTCGGATCGCGACAAGCAGGTGGTGACGGTTGACTGGACGCGCGTCTCCGACCAGGCGAGCGCCGCCGCCTTCGCTGCCAACGTGCGGGCGAGCCGGCGCAGCTCCAATGGGCTCACCGCGATCGGCGACGCGCTCCTCGCGGCACAGGCGGCGTTCCTCAACCTGCCGGACCGCGCGGCACGCCGCATCGTCGATCTTTCCGGCGACGGCATGGCCAATATCGGCCCACCGCCCGAGCAAGTGCGGGACGTGCTGGTCACCGCCGGCGTCACGATCAACGGCCTCGCCATTCTCAAGACCGAGCCGTGGCTCGACAGCTATTATGATCAGTATGTCGTCGGCGGGCCCGGCGGCTTCCTGGTGCAGGTGGACGATTTTCCGTCCTTCGCCGCGGCGATGCAGCAGAAACTGCTCGCGGAGATCGCGGCGACGCGGCCCGGAAGCCGCGCCGCCGCGCTCCGTCAGATGCAGTAGGTCTTGATCGGCGTGAAGCCGTTGAAGCCTACGGAGGCGTAGCTCGAGGTGTAGGCGCCGGCGGAGAGTATCTGCACCTTGTCGCCGACCTTGAGCGCCATCGGCAAGCGGTACTCCGTGCGCTCGTAGAGGATGTCGGCGCTGTCGCAGGTCGGCCCGGCGATCACCGTCGCACCCGTCGCGCCGCCCTCGGCCGGCGTGCGGATGCGGTACTTGATGCTCTCGTCCATCGTTTCGGCGAGGCCGTTGAACTTGCCGACGTCGAGATAGACCCAGCGCTTGGGGTCGCCGCACGCCTTCTGCGAGATCAGCACGACCTCGCTCTGGATGACGCCGGCATCGCCCACCAGCGAGCGGCCGGGCTCGATGATGATCTCCGGCAGGTCGTTGCCGAAATACCGCGTAACCGCTGCCATCACTGCCGCGGCATAGAACTCGACGCCGGGCACGTCGCCGCGGTAATGCGCGGGAAAGCCGCCGCCGATATTGACCATGCGCAAGTTGATGTCGGCCTGTGCCAGCAGCGAGAACATGCGCGCCGCGCGGCCGACGGCGCTGTCCCACTGGTCGAGGTTGGTCTGCTGCGAGCCGACATGGAACGACACGCCGTAGGGATCGAGGCCCTGCTGCCTGGCGGCCCGCAACAGCTCGACCGCCATCTCCGGCGCGCAGCCGAATTTGCGCGACAGCGGCCACTCGGCGCCGGCGCCGTCGACGAGGATGCGGCAGAAGACGCGCGCACCCGGCGCCGAGCGGGCGAGCTTCTCGAGCTCGGCCGCACTGTCGAAGGCAAAGAGCCGCACGCCCTGCTCGTAGGCATAGGCGATGTCGCGCTCTTTCTTGATGGTGTTGCCGAAGGAGAGGCGCTCGGGCGCGACGCCGCGGCCGAGGCAGAGCTCGATCTCGCCGCGGCTCGCCACGTCGAAGCTCGAGCCCAGCCCGCGCAGGAGATCCACGATCTCGCCGGCCGGGTTGGCCTTCACCGCATAGAACACCTTGGCGAGCGGCAGATACGTCCGGAGCGCCTGATACGCCTCGGCGACGACATCGAGGTCGACGACGAGGCAAGGCGTCTCCGGCTGCTTCTCGCTCAGAAAGCGCTCGATCTTCTTGTTGCGGTCGGTCTTCTTGTCGATCTTCTTCTTCATTTCCTGCAGTCTTTCCTACCTAGGCGGGCGGCGCTTGACATGCGCCGAGCCGCTGCCCTCCGCGACGGGAGGGCGGTGGAGCAAAGTCGGGTCCGGTCGAGGGGGGCGATCCGCCGTGCCCTGGACGAGGCGCTCAGCTCAGACTGCTCGGTTCACTGGAAGCTCGACCACCGCTGCCGCGGGCAACCCTGATCAGCCGGGGCGTATCGTCGGGCCAGGGCGCTGCGGCCCTGAGTCGTTTAGCAACCATATCGACCTCCCTCTCGGGACCGGCCCACTGTTGACCGGCTCTGCCAAAAAGGACGCGTTACGTCGTTGCATAACCACAAGGGCCATAGGCACGTGCGAGTGCGTCGTGATTTCGTTAAATACGCTCATCTCACGGCGATGCAAGAGAAAATTCGCGGCGCCGGCGGTTTTTTTGAAAAAATGCCGTGCATCTACCCACCCACGTCCGCGCAGCGCGGCGTGGCGCCCGACGCGCCAGCCGTCGGCGCCATCAAATCGCCCGCGCATCGACGATCGCGTCGGAATCGTGGCGCTTTGAGAAGGACGCTGAAGAGGTTCATCGCTGGTTGACAGCGATCCGCTCCGGCAGGGTGAGGAGGCTCGGGCGCTGCGCTGCGACGCGCTCCTGCGCCGCATCGAGGATGAGCTTCAGCATGTCCGAGTAGCGCAACCCGGCGATGGTGGCCATCATGTTGAGCTTGCCGTCCCAGCACCAGCCCGGGTTCGGGTTGACTTCGAGCAGCTTGATCTCGCCCTCGGCATCGGCGCGGAAGTCGAAGCGCGCATAGTCGCGGCAGCCGAGCCGCTCGAACAGGATGTTCGAGTAGTCGACCAGCTTGCGTCTGGTGTCCTCGTCGAGCTGGGCCTCGCGATATTGGATCTGCGACCAGTAGGGCGAGTCCGGCACCCATTTCGACTCGTAAGCCAGAAGCTGCGGCAGGTCGCGGTCGAGTCGCGAGTAGTCGACCTCCAGCGCCGGCAGCGCCCGGGGCGACATGCCGGGATTGCCGATGATGCCGATCGAGTATTCGGCGCCGGTGAGGAACTCCTGGATCAGGATCGGGCGGCCCGGCATCTGCTCGCGCAGCTTGCCCAGATAGTTGATCGCCTGCTCCCAGCTGTCGACCACGGCGTCCTGGGTGATGCCGATCGAGCTGTCGCCGAAATTTGGCTTGATCAACGCCGGGAAAACCGAGGGAATGGTCGCCGCCTGGTCGTCCGAGCTGAAATAGGTCTCGAGCGGCACCGGGACGTCGAGCGAGGCGGCGACGGCCCGCACCAGCGCCTTGTTGTAGCAGAGACCGAGGCAACTCGGGCCGGCGCCGCTATAGGGGATGTCGAGTATCTCCAGCACCGCCGGGACGTGAAGCTCCATGAAGGCGTCGTTGTTGTAGCCCTCGTCGCAGAGATTGAACACGAAGTCCGGCCGGCTGGCGCGCAGATCGGCGAGCAGCGAGGCGTGGTTGTCGACAAAGCTGAAGCGGTAGCCGGGAATCTCGGCCAGCCCGCTCTTGAGGCGGGCGATCGTGTCGAGATCCTCGGTGTTGAACCGCCCGTCCCGCTTGACCGGATCGGGCAGGCGCGGGTCGCCGAGCAGCACCGTGACTTCCGGGAAGAGGACCTCGCGCCTGAGCCGCTCCACCTTGCGCGGCGCCTCGCAGGTCAGGAACATGCGGTGCGCCATCATGCCGAGATCCTGGTTGCGTGAGGAATCCGGCACAACGAAGGCGTGGAACCGCAGATTGGTGAAGCCGACGCTTTCCAGCAATGCTTGGATGCGCTCGCGGGAATACAGGCGCTCGGCATAGAACTGGTCGGCGATGACGCCGCGCTCGGCATGGACCACGACTTCGCGGCTGATCAGCCGCTCGCTGTCGCCGGCGAGCCCGCGCTCGCGGCAGACGAAATGGTTCTGGTCGATCCACTCCCAGGAGCGCGTCTCGAAATGGGTGCGCATCCAGTCGCCGTCGGTGAGGTCCATCACCAGCGTGCCGCCCGAGGCGAGCGCCCGCTTCACCGCGCCGAGCACGGCGATATCGTCCTCCTCGCGGTCGAAATAGCCGAAGGAGTTACCGAGGATGGCGACGCAATGAAAGCTGCTGTCCGGTGCGCGGAACTTGCGCGCATCGCCCTCGTGGAACGAGACGCCGAGGCCGCGTTGGCGTGCGCGCTTGCGCGCCAGCCGCACCAAGTAGCGCGAGCGGTCGATGCCGGTGACGTTCTTGAAGCCCCGCCGTGCCAGCTCCAGCACGTGGCGCCCCTGGCCGCAGCACAGGTCGAGGATGCGGTCGTTGGGCTCGAGGCCGACGCTTTTCACCAGCAGGTCGATCTCCTGCTCGGTGTTGCGGTCGTTCTCGACGACGTCCCCATCGGTTTCGAGATAGAGCGAGTTGAAGAGCGTGCGCCACCATTCCGTAGGCAGGTGGCGCTCAAGATCCGACACCGGACCCAGCGTCCGGGCCGCGGCGCCGTTCTTGGCCGCCTTGCGCGCCAGCGCCGGCTTCGGCGCTGTGCCAGAGGCCGCACCGTTCGCCTCGCCGTTCCGTTTTACCATCGCCCGTGACTCTCAGGCCGCCGGGTTTAGGAGCGCGGCAGCCACGGCGTCATCGCGCCACGCGCCGCACCAGACCGGATACCGATATGCTTGTGCCATCTCTGCCCAACACTCTCGCGTTGCCCCGAAGCGGCCGGGTCGCCCATCTATTCCCAGGGCGGGAACTCTGCGGCGAGCTTCCACCGTCGTCAAGAAAAGGTGTGCGCATTTTCGCGCCGACGGCGCGGCAAAATCGCCGCGCCTGGAGGACGTTACCCGGCATTCCGTTAGCAAAGCGTTGACTGGCGCCCGCCGGGCGGACGACGGCGAGCCCCCTCACATCGGTCCGCCGTGCCGGCGTGCCACCCCGATGAGGGCCTCCGCATCCTCAAGCCGGCTGTCGAAGGCCGCGACGAGGCGCAGGCAGCGCGACGACTCGCCGCCCCAGCGATAGAACCCGAAGCCGGCCTCGGCGAGAGCGCGAATCGCCCTCTCCGGCAGCTCGACGAACACCTCGTTGGCCTGCGTCGGGTAGCGCAAGCACGCGCCGGCGATCTGCGCCAAGTCTTCGGCGAGGCGCGCCGCCACGCGGTTGGCGTGCATCGCGTTTCTGAGCCAGAGGCCATCGGCGAGGTAGGCGTCGAGCTGTGCCGAGAGGAAGCGCATCTTGGAAAAGAGGTGCCCGCCGCGCTTTTGCCGGAAGGCGAAATCGGCGGCCTTCTCGGGATCGAAGAAGATCACCGCCTCGGCCGCGAGCGCGCCGTTCTTGGTGGCGCCGAAGGACAGCACGTCGACCCCGGCGCGCCACGTGATCTCCGCCGGGGAGCAGCCCAGCGCCGCCACGGCGTTGGCAAAGCGCGCGCCGTCCATATGCAACGCCAGCCCGTAGCGGCGGGCGAGCGCGCCGAGCACGCCGACTTCCGCCGGCGTGTAGAGCGTGCCGGCCTCGGTGGCCTGCGAGATGCTGATGGCAGCCGGTTGGGCATGATGGACGACGCCTTGCTCGATCATCCGGGCCTCGACCGCGGCTGGCCCGAGCTTGGCATCCGCACCGGGCAGGCCGATGAGCTTTGCGCCGCCGGCATAGAACTCCGGCGCGCCGCACTCGTCGGTCTGCACATGCGACTCCTCATGGCAATAGACCGCCCCCCAAGGCGGCACCACCGTGGCCAGCGCGAGCGCGTTGGCCGCGGTTCCGGTCGCTAGCGGAAAGACGGCAACCTCATGCTCGAAAATCTCGGCGAAGCGCCGGGTGACGCGCGCGGTGATAGGGTCGGCACCGTAGGACGGCGAGTCTCCCGTATTCGCCGCGGCGATGGCGGCGATGATCTCGGGCGCGATGCCGGTGACGTTGTCGCTGCGGAAATTCACGGCTGGGCCTCGTCTGGGAGGGGCTTATCGATGCTACTCTAGCGCCCAGGATGAGCGAGCCTTCAATCCCCGGCGAGACGATGCGCAGCGTCCGACGCGTCACCGCCGAGCCCGGCGACGCTGGCCAGCGGCTCGACCGCCTGCTGGCGACACGCCTTGTCGAGCTGTCGCGGACGCGCATCAAGCGCCTCCTCGAGGACGGCCGCGTGACCTTGGATGGCGCAGCGATAACCGACCCCGCGATGCGGGTCAAAGCGGGACAGAGCTTCTTCCTTGCCCTACCCGAGGCGGTCGCAGACACGCCCGTGCCGCAGGCGATGGACCTCGCCATCGTCTACGAGGACGCGCATCTCCTGGTGCTCGACAAGCCGGCGGGACTCGTCGTCCATCCCGCACCGGGCAATCCCGACCACACCCTCGTCAACGCGCTTCTCGCCCATTGCGGCGCGAGCCTCGCCGGGATCGGCGGCGTCAAGCGGCCGGGCATCGTCCACCGGCTCGACAGGGACACGTCCGGGCTGATGGTGGTCGCCAAGGACGAGGTGGCGCAGGCCCGGCTCTCCGCGGACTTTGCCGCGCGGCGCGTCACGCGTGCCTATGAGGCGGTGGTGTGGGGCGTGCCGCAGCCGCGGGCCGGCGAGATTACCGGACGCATCGGGCGGAGCCCGCGCAATCGCCAGAAAATGGCCGTCCTGCGCGCGGGCGGCAAGGCCGCCGTGACGCGCTATCGGGTGCTGCACGCCTTCAAGGATGTGGCGGCGCTGGTCGAATGCCGCCTCGCCACCGGCCGCACGCATCAGATCCGCGTACACATGACGGAGCGCGGCCACCCGCTGATCGGCGACCCCACCTATGGCGATCGCCGGAGCATGGGCCGGGCGCGCGCCGTGCCGAGCGACGTGCGTGAGAGCCTGGCCGGCTTCCCGCGCCAGGCTCTACACGCGATCTTGATCGGATTTCACCATCCGGTGAGCGGCGAATACCTGGAGTTTTCCAGCCACTTACCTCGCGATATACGGGAGTTGGTGAAATTATTGGAGGGCGTCTAAATTAGACAACGACGCCGGCGTGCTTTACGATGTCGATTGCGATTGCGCTGCAACCGGCGCGGCGCGTTTCGGCGGTTCGCGCAGCGGCTGCCGCGGCAAGGAACTGAGAGCCAATGGCCACGACCCCTGCCCTTCCGAGCATTTCTACGGAAGGGAACCTCGGCCGGTACCTACGCGAGATCCGCAAATTCCCGATGCTGGCGCCGGAGGAAGAGTACATGCTCGCCAAGCGGTGGCGCGAGCATGAGGATCCCGACGCTGCCCATCGGCTCGTCACCAGCCATCTGCGCCTGGTCGCCAAGATCGCCATGGGCTATCGCGGCTACGGCCTGCCGCTCAGCGAACTCATCTCCGAAGGCAATGTCGGGATGATGCAGGCGGTGAAGCGCTTCGATCCCGACCGCGGCTTCCGTCTCGCAACCTATGCCATGTGGTGGATCCGAGCGGCGATCCAGGAATACATTCTGCACTCGTGGTCGCTGGTGAAGATGGGCACCACGGCAGCGCAGAAGAAGCTCTTCTTCAACCTGCGCAAGCTCAAGGGCCAGCTCCAGGCGATCGACGAGGGCGACCTCTCGCCGGAGAACGTCAAGAAGATCGCGACCGAGCTGGGGGTGCCCGAGGCAGACGTGGTCAGCATGAACCGCCGGCTCGCCGCGCCGGACCATTCGCTCAACGCACCGCTCAAGAGCGACGGCGAGGGCGAATGGCAGGACTGGCTGGTCGACGATGTCAGCGATCAGGAGACCAATCTGGGCGAGCGCCAGGAGCTCGGCCTGCGCCGCGACCTCCTGCGCGGAGCCATGTCGCATCTGACCGACCGCGAGCGCGACATCCTGATCGAGCGGCGGCTCAAGGAGCAGCCGACGACCCTTGAAGATCTGTCGCAGAAATACCGCATCTCGCGCGAGCGCGTGCGGCAGATCGAGGTGCGCGCCTTCGAGAAGCTGCAGAAGGCGATCAAGACCGCGGCGCTCGACCGTCGCCTGCTTCCCGGTTGACGCCGCGCTTCGGCGCTTGATCGTGCGGCCCAATCCGCCTTAGCCTCTCAGGGACTGGATCGACCATGGAGAGAGGGATGCGCAGGCTCGCGGTGACTTCGGCGCCCGAGGCGGTACGATCGGCGGCCGCGCTGGCGGCGCCGATGGCGGCGCTGCTGCTCGGAGTCTTCCTGCTGCTCGGCGCCGGCCTCGCGCCGATCACCATCGCCCACAACGCAGCGCACGACGCGCGCCATTCCTTCGCCTTTCCCTGCCACTGAGCAGCGCGCCCGCGGATTCCGCCGCGCCTTCCTGGCGGCCGCCGTGGCGCGTCCGGCATACGAGGTGCTCGGCAGTGGAGGCCGCCGGCTTTACGCTCGGTTCGGCCGCCGCGGCGACTTGTGGTCGACCGGTGCAAAGAAGAGCCGTCCGCCGGTCATCGCGCGCGCGACACCTGTCGTGCTGGGCAAGCTGAGCGGCAGCCCAAGGCTCGAGCGCACGGCAAGGTAGGCGAAGGCCTGCGCCTCCAGCGCGTCGCCGTCCCAGCCGACCGCCTCGACCGGATCGACGGGCTTGCCCACGAGGCTCGCAAGTGCGGCCATCAGCACCGGATTGCGCCGCCCGCCGCCGCAGACGAGCCAGCGTCGCGCCGGCAGCGGGAAATGCTCGGCGGCGCGCGCCGCCGCCGCCGCGGTCATGGCCGTCAAGGTCGCCGCGCCGTCGGCGGGCGAGACTCCAGTTGGCACGAAGCCAGCGAAATCGTCGCGGTCGAGCGATTTCGGCGGCGCGCGCTCGAAGAAGGCATGCGCGAGGAAGCGCTCGACAAAGCCGCGGTCGGCGCGGCCCGCCGCCGCCAGTGCGCCATCGAGATCGACCGGCCGGCCGCTGTGGGCGAGCGCCCAATCGTCGATCGGCGCATTGCCCGGACCGGTATCGAAGGCGAGGATGTCGCCTGCGCCGGGGCCGATCCAAGTGACGTTGGCGACCCCGCCGATATTGAGCACAGCCACCGGCTTCTCGAGCCCCCGCGCCAGTGCTGCGTGATAGAGCGGTGCGAAGGGGGCGCCCTCCCCGCCCGCCGCGACATCGGCCGAGCGGAAGTCGCAGACCACATCGATGCCGGTCAACCCGGCAAGCAATGCGCCGTCGCCGAGCTGCCACGTCCGCCCCTCATCAGGCCGGTGGAGAATGGTGTGTCCATGGAACCCGATAAGATCCACGCCGGCGATGCTGTGCTGGGCGATGAGCGCGCGGACCGCCTCGCCATGCGCCTCGGTCAGTGCCCGTTCGACCTCGGCGACCGCGCCCTTGCCGCCCAGCGCCGCACGGAGGCGGGCGCGCAGCGCGTCATCATACGGCCGCGTGAGCGACGGGCCCGTGCTCACCCGCTGCTCGCCGTCGGTCTCGACGAAGGCGGCGTCGATGCCGTCGAGCGAAGTGCCGCTCATGAGCCCGACGACGCGGTGAAGGGGCGCGCTCATCGGTCGTGCGCGAATTGTCGCGCCTCGATGATTGTGCTACACGGGCCGCTCCAGGGAATGTCCCGGCTATCCGTCATGTCCGCTGCTCGCTCGTCCTTTCTTGCCGCCGCCGAGGCACGCGGCTTCGTCCATCAGGTCACAGATAGCGAAGCGCTCGCGGCTCGCCTCGCCAGCGGGCCGGTGGTTGCTTACGTCGGCTATGATTGTACCGCCGATAGCCTGCATGTGGGCAACCTCGTTTCGATCATGCTGTTGCGGCTGTGGCAAAAGACCGGCAACAAGCCGATCGTCTTGATGGGGGGCGGCACCAGCAAGGTCGGCGATCCCTCCGGCAAGGACGAATCGCGCCGCCTCCTGAGCGAGGACGAGATCGCCCGCAACATGGCGAGCATCGGCCGCGTCTTCGACCGTTTCCTGACCTTCGATGCCGGGCCGACCGGCGCGGTGATGGTCAACAACGCCGACTGGCTCGACGGACTTGCCTACATACCGTTCCTGCGCGAATACGGGCGGCACTTCTCGGTCAACCGCATGCTCAGCCAGGACAGCGTGCGCCTGCGCCTCGAGCGCGAGCAGCCCCTCAGCTTCCTCGAGTTCAATTACATGGTGCTGCAGGCCTACGACTTTCTCGAGCTCGCGCGGCAGCATCGTTGCGAGACACAGATGGGCGGCTCCGACCAGTGGGGCAATATCGTCATGGGCATCGACCTCGCCCGCCGCATCGACAACCGCGCGCTCTTCGGCATCACTTCGCCGCTGGTCACGACGTCTTCGGGCGCCAAGATGGGCAAGACGGCGCAAGGGGCGGTGTGGCTGAGCGCCGATCGCCTGTCGCCCTATGACTACTGGCAGTTCTGGCGCAATACCGACGACGCCGATGTCGGGCGCTTCCTGCGCCTGTTTACCGATCTGCCGCTCGACGAGATCCGCCGCCTCGAGGCGCTCTCGGGCAGCGAGATCAACGAGGCGAAGAAGGTGCTGGCGACTGAGGCGACGGCGCTCTGCCATGGCCGCGCCGCGGCGGCGGCCGCCGCCGACACCGCGCGCAGCGTCTTTGCCGAGGGCGGCACGGGTGCGGCGCTACCGACCGTCGAGGTGCCGCGCGCCGTCCTCGAGCGCGGCATCCCCGCCTTCGAGCTGATCGCCCGGAGCGGACTTGCCGCCTCTAACGGCGAGGCGCGACGCCTCATCAAGGGCGGCGGGGCGCGCGTCAACGACCAGGCGATCGCTTCCGAGACGCAAGCGATCGGGCTTGGCGACGTGACGGCGCAAGGGACGATCAAGCTCTCCGCCGGCAAGAAACGCCACGCGCTCGTCCGGCCGAGCTGAGGCGGCGATCCTATTGCAGCGGCCCCGGCGTCGCTGTCGGCGCCGGCGCAGGCGTGGCCGCGGGTTCCGGCGCGTCGAAGAGAAAGAGCTTGCGCAGGACGCCGGGCGCCAGCGCGCTGAGTGGGTTGACGGTGATCTTGGGATCCGACGCCGGCCCGGCGATCCTGAAATTGGCGCCGAAGATGCCTTCGCCCTCACCGCCCAGCAAGATCGGGCCGAGCACCGGCAGATTGCCGAGCACGCTGTTGAGGCTGTAGGCGGGGACCAGGGTGCCGGAGAGTTCGAGCATGTTGGCCGGCAGGTCGAAATTGCCGCTGGCATTGACGCCGATCGCACCGCCATAGGCGCGCGCATCCCTTAGCTCGAGCTTGCCGTCGGCAATGGCGAAATCCGCGGTGAGATGGGTGAACGGGATACCCTCGCCGGAGAGCAGCCCGCCGATGCCGGAGAACGACGCTACCGAAAGCAGTCGCGCGAAAAGCGGCGCGTGGACGACACGGTAATTGCTGCCATCCACCTTGCCGGCGAAGACGCGCCGGGCACCTTTGTCCTCGGCATGCCCGGTGATCTCGATCTGACCGCCGGTCACGTTGTCGGACAGGCCTAGGACGCGCAGCAGGCCACCGAAGTCGGCGCTCGACAGGTGGAAGTTGCGGGCGCCGCCGGCTTCGCCGAATCGCAGGCTCGCCTTGCCACCGCCGAACAGCGTCGCGTCCAGCGAGGCAGCCTGCCAATGGATACCGTCGCTATAGATCTGCCCCTTGACCGCGCGCGCTTCGCGCTTCGGCCCGAGGATCAGGCGGTCGACCGCGGCATCAATGACGAGCGGCGGGGCCGGCTCGTTGCCAGCCGACTGGCCGAGATCGGCCATGAGGCCGGTCGCGTCGAAGCTCATGCCGCGCAGATCCACCTGCCAACCGCCCTCCTTGCGTTGAGCGATGCTGCCGCTGGCATCGGTCTCGCCGAGGATGAGCCGCGGCACGTCGACGCGCCGGATAGCTCCACCCTCGCCGAAGGCGAGCGACAAGCGTGCGTCGGCACCGGCGCCCTTGAGCGTCGCGTCGCGGATGGCTCGCACGCGGTCGTCGGCCAACTCGATACTGAGCGCGGCGGTCGCGGGCACGCCGGGCGCCTTTCGCCAGTTGAGCTTCGCCGCGTCGAGTGCCGCGTCCTTGAGGTCGATCGCGACGTCGGCGCTGGCGCGCTTCGTCGCCATGAGCGCATAGGCGAGGTCGACGCCGACCGGCCCCTTCGCTACATCCGGCAGGAAATCGACGCCCAGTCGCTGGCGCGCATCATCGTCGAGCCGCGCCTTCATCGTGTAGCGGGTCTGCACGGGATCGCCGTGCCGCAGGCTCTCGATCCAACTCAAGGTCGCCGGTACGTCGGCAAGGCGCGCCGTCCCCTCGACCCGCAAGGCGGAACGATCGAGCTGCAGCTTGAGATCGCCATCGGTCAGATCGTGACCGGCCAGCACATGCGGGACGCCGACTCCGCTCAGCGTACCGCGCGCAGCGTAATCGACTTCAGCGATTGCGAGATCGTGCTTGAGCGGAAAGTTGAAGAGGACGCGCCCGTCGACCTGGCCGGCCAGTTGCGCCGGGTCGATCTTGAGCGCGCGGGCGTAGCGCAACGGCTCGGAATCCAGAACCTCGAGCACCGCTGACAGCGCGCCGCGGAGGGCAAGATCGAGGGCGATCTCCTCCCCATTGGTGTCAAGCTTCGACAGCTTGGCCGTGCCGCCCGTGAGCTGCACGCCGTTGACGGCGCCGGCGGTTGGCACGAGATCGAAATGCGAGCGGTCGAACGTGGCGGTGCCGTCGACGCCGCGCAGCGGGGGCAAGCCCTTGAAATAGTCGACGGTCAGCCCGCGGTAATCGAGCGTGCCAGCGAGCGAGTCGAGTCGCGCCGGACGAGCCGCATCGGCCGCGAAATCGATATGCGCGCCGATCTGTGCCGTCGCCTCCGCGGCGACGCCGTCATGAATGTGCTCGATCACCCAGTCGCGCGCCTTGGGCGCCAATCGTTCCGGCCATAGCCTGGGTAGTTGCGCGAGCGGCACTTGGCTCAGCTTCAGCTCCGCGGCGACGTCGATGGCCGTGGCAAGGCCGCCCGCCAGTAGTCCGTCGCCGAGGCCGTCGACGGTGGCCGTGGCCTGGAATTGTGGGCCACCGAGATCGATGCTCAGCTGCTCGATCCTGACGCGGCCCTGGGCAGGATCGTAACCAATGCGCAGCTGACCCGAGGTCACCGCGACGGCGCCGTCCCGAAACGCCGGATGCACCAGCCGGCCCGCCCCGAGGGAGAGATCGCACCATGCATCGCTGATGCGCAGCGCCGCGGTATCGAGCTCGAGCCGGACCTGCCCGGAGAGCGGCAGGTCCGCAGCGGCCAGTAGCGCCAGCCCGGGCGCGGCGTTGGCGAACGGCGCCGGGCGCAGCTCGCTGAAGCCAACCTGAACCGCGAGGCGGTCCTGTCCACCGAGATAGCGGAAATCACTGCGCAGCTGGGTTTCGCCGCCGTCCGCTCGCTCTACCGTGAGCGCCATATCGCCGAAGATGCCGTCATCGGTGCGGAATATGCTGGCATCGGCCCGCTTGGCGCGCCATGTGACACCGAGCGCGCGGTCGTCGACGATGAGCCCCGCATCGCGCACCGCGACTTGCGTGAGATAGCCCAGCGGCCCGCGTCGGTCCGGCCGCACAGCAAGATCGCGCAGCAGATTTTCCGCCCAATCGCCGGCGCCGGGCGCATCCTCCCCCAATCCGATGCGGAACGTGCCGTCTCTGCCCCGCTCGAGACGCAGCTCAGGCTGCCTCAGGACGATGCGCGTCGGTGCGACAACGCCCATCAGCGCCGCGCGCAGGCTGAGCCCGAGCGATACCTCCGGCAGCGTAAGCTGCGCATCGCCGTCGCGGCGCCTCAGGCGCACGCCGCGGGCGACGATGTCAACGGTCCCGCCCTGCTCCAGACTCACCAGAGTGTGATCGATGCGCGCGACGAGCCCAGGCTGGGCGCTGGCTATGGCGTCGGCGACGTAGGGGCCGAGGAAGTCGAGGGCCAGCGGTCCCATCGACAAGCGCCAGACGAAGGCAGCGACGAGCAGCGCCGCAGCAGCGGTCAGTGCGGCAAACCAACGCAGTAGACGCCGCATGCGGTGCGGCTTCTGCGGCCCACCGGCGCCGGCCTGCCCTTGACCGGGGGGAGAGGGCCGAGCAGTCTCCTGGCGATCCCGCCGCCGCCACCGAAATGTTGCTATCGTCGCCCTCCGCTTATGACCATCTGCCGGCGCCCGCCGATGCCGCGCAGTTGCGCCTCGGCTTGATGCACTGGCAAGAAGCGGCGGAAAGCGCGGACCCCGCGCTCGCCACCGAGATGCACGCGCTCGCCACCGAGCCGGCGGGACACCGGCTTCTTGCCGCGCTCTTCGGCAACAGTCCGTTCCTTACGCAATGCTGCCTCAAAGAGCCCGATTTCCTGATTCGGCTCGTGCAACAGGGGCCGGGCGCCATTTTCACCGAACTCGATCAGTGGCTCAATCAGCATTTCTCCTCGACCGACGACGAGCGTAGCCTGATGCGCAACCTGCGCCTCGCCAAGCGACGGGCGGCGCTCCTGGTGGCCATCGCCGACATCGCCGGCTGGTGGCCGTTGGAGCGTGTCACCGGCGCCTTGAGCGGCATCGCCGAGGCGACGCTCGGCAACGCGGTGCGTCATCTTCTCGCAGCCGCTGCCGCGGCAGGCGAGATCGAGCTCGCCCACCCGGCGCAGCCGGAGCGTGACAGCGGCCTCATCGTGCTCGGGATGGGCAAGCTCGGCGCGCGCGAGCTCAATTATTCAAGCGACGTCGACCTCATCGTGCTCTTTGACGCTGCCAAGCTCGGCTACGCCGGGCGGCGCAGCCCGGCCCAGTTCTTTGCCCGATTGGCGCAAGACCTGGTCCGTATCATGGCGGAGCGGACGGCCGACGGCTATGTCTTCCGCACTGACCTGCGACTACGGCCCGATCCCGCCTCGACGGCCCCGGCACTTTCGGTGCTCGCGGCGCTCACTTATTACGAGAGCGCGGGCCAGAACTGGGAGCGCGCCGCGCTGATCAAAGCACGCCCGGTCGCCGGCGACCGCGCCGCTGGCGCAGATTTCCTGGCCGAGCTGCGTCCCTTTCTGTGGCGCAAGCACCTCGATTTCGCGGCGATCGAGGATATCCACTCGATCAAGCGTCAGATCAACGCGCATCGCGGCGGCGGGCGCATCGCCGTGGCCGGGCACAACATCAAGCTCGGCCGCGGCGGCATCCGTGAAATCGAGTTCTTCGCTCAGACGCAGCAGCTCATCTGGGGCGGGCGCCTGCCCGCGCTGCGCCAAGCCGCCACCTGCGAGGCGCTCGCCGCGCTCGCCGCCGCCGGGCGCATCAGCGCCGAGACGGCGGCGGAGCTGACCGAGGCATACCGGTTCCTGCGCCGGGTCGAGCATCGCCTGCAGATGATCGACGACGCGCAGACGCACATGCTGCCGGCCGATGCCGCCGGGCTGACGCGGCTGGCGATCTTTCTCGGTTTCGCCTCGCTCGAGGCGTTCTCGGCCGAGCTGCTGCGGCACTTGTCGACCGTCGAGAATCGTTATGCCGCGCTCTTCGAGGAGGCGCCGACCCTCTCCGCGTCCGGCAACCTGGTCTTCACCGGCAGCGAGGACGATCCTGAGACACTGAAGACCATTGGCCGGCTCGGCTTCGCCGAGCCGGCCGCCATCGCCGCGATCATCCGCGGTTGGCATCACGGCCGCTACCGTGCAATGCGCAGCCAGCGCGCACGCGAGCTTCTGACGGAACTGGTGCCACCGCTGCTGCGCGCTTTTGGCGCCTCCGCCAACCCCGATGTCGCCTTCGTGCGCTTCGATCAGTTCCTGGCCCGCCTGCCGGCAGGCGTGCAGCTCTTCTCCCTCTTCTACAAGAACGCCGCGCTGCTCGATCTGGTGGCCGAGATCATGGCTGCCGGCCCACGCCTCGCCGACGAGTTGGCGCGGCGCCCTGGTTTGCTCGACGGCGTCCTGACGGAAGGGTTCTTCGAGCCGCTGCCGCCGCGCGCCGAGCTTGCTGCCGAGCTCGAGTGCATGATCGCGGGCGCGCGTCACTACGAGGAGGTGCTCGATCTCGCGCGACGCTGGGTCGGCGATCACAAATTCCAGATCGGCGTGCAGATGCTGCGTGATCGGCTCGATGGGGAGCGCGCCGGCGCCGGTTTCGCTGATATTGCTGAGGTGACGATCGCCGGAATTCTCCCGCGTGTCGCCGCCCAGTTCGCGCAGAGCCACGGCACCATCAGCGGCGGCGCGCTGTCGGTGCTCGGCCTCGGCAAGCTCGGCGGCCGCGAGATGACGGTCACCTCCGACCTTGATCTCATCCTCGTGTACGACGCGCCCGAAGGCGTCGAGACGTCGGACGGGGCGCGTCCCCTGCCGGTGTCTACCTACTACGCGCGCCTGAGCCAGCGCTTCATCAACGCGCTCACGGCGATCAGCCCGGAAGGCCGCCTCTACGAGGTGGATATGCGCCTTAGGCCATCGGGGACCCAAGGCCCGCTCGCCTCGAGCCTCACCGCCTTCCGCCGCTATCACTCGGAGCTCGCCTGGACGTGGGAGCAGATGGCGCTGACCCGCGCGCGCGTGGTCGCCGGACCGGCGGCGCTCGGCGAGGAAATCATGGCCAGCGTGCGCGAAGTGCTGACGCGACCGCGCGACGGCGACCGCCTCGTTGCAGACGTAGCTGAGATGCGCCATCGGATGGCCGAGCAGCATCGCGACCCGCCGATCTGGGAGGTGAAGCACCGCCGCGGCGGGCTCGTCGATATCGAGTTCCTCGCCCAGTATTTGCAGCTGCGCGAGGCGGCAGCGCGGCCACAGGTGCTGCATCAGAACACCGCTACCGCTCTGGCGGCGCTCGCCGAGGCGGGTGTGCTCGAGCCTGCGGCTGCGGAGGATCTCCTGGGCGCGCTGCGCCTCTGGCGCGACCTTCAGGGGCTGGTCAAGCTTACGGCGGAGGAACCGTTCGACGAGACGGCGGCGCCGCCGTCATTGCAGGCGCTGTTGGCGCGCTGCGGCGGCGCGATTGACTTCGTCCGTCTCAAGGCGGATATGGACGTTGCCGCTTCGCACGCTCGCGCGCGCTACGAGGCGCTGGTCGAGGCGCCGGCGGCCGCCGCGCGGGCGCGGCTCACCGCCCTTCCTTCCGCCGAGGAGCAAGCCCCATGACCATCGAGATCGGCGACAAGGCGCCGGATTTCACCCTTTCGACCGACGGCAACGGCAAGATCACCCTCTCCAAGCTGCGCGGCCAGAAGGTGGTGCTGTACTTCTATCCCAAGGACGACACCTCCGGCTGCACCGCGGAGGCCTGCGGCTTTCGCGACAGCTTCCCGAAATTCGGCAAGGTCGAGGCCGCCGTGATCGGCATCTCCAAGGACTCCGTCGCCTCGCACGACAAGTTCAAGAAGAAGCACGAACTGCCTTTCATTCTCGCCTCCGATGCCGACGGCAAGGTGTGCGAGAGCTACGGCGTCTGGGTCGAGAAGAGCATGTACGGACGGAGATACATGGGGATCGAGCGCGCGACCTTCCTCGTCGACGAGAAAGGCGTGGTGCGCGGCGTATGGCGCAAGGTCAAGGTGCCCGGCCATGTCGACGCGGTGCTCGCCGCCGCCAAGGCACTCTGAGCACCGCGCCGCACAACACGCTGGCGGACATTGCCGGCGTGATCCTTGCTGCGGCAGAGCCGGCGGCGAAGGTGGCTCTCACCCGGGCCGCGGCGGCCACTTGGCAGAGCGGTGCCCTCGCCGAGATCGGCCGCGGCGCGCCGCCCGACCGTCCTGCGCGTCCCGCGCGTCCGCTGCTGCTCCCGCCACGGGACATGCCGAAGCGGCGCGCCGGCGGCGCGCCGGCGGGGCGCATCGCGTTGCTCCACGCGCTCGCGCATATCGAGCTCAACGCCATCGATCTCGCCTGGGATCTCATCGCCCGTTTCACCGATCGGTCGCTGCCGCGCGCCTTCTACGACGATTGGGTTGCCGTGGCCGCCGAGGAGGCGAAGCACCACGCGCTGGTGGCCGCCCGCCTCGCCGAACTCGGCGCCGCTTATGGCGATCTCCCGGCGCATGACGGGCTGTGGGAGGCGGCGCAAGCGACAGCGCACGACCTGCTGGCGCGGCTCGCGGTCGTGCCGCTGGTGCTCGAGGCGCGCGGCCTCGACGTGACGCCGGCGATGATCCTGCGGCTCAACCGCTTCGGCGACGCGCCGAGCGCCGCCGTGCTGCAGGTGATCTACGACGACGAGATCGGGCACGTCGCCACGGGCTTGCGCTGGTTCACTTGGCTTTGCACCGCGCGTGGCGCCGAGCCCGTCGCGACCTATCAGCAGCTGGTGCGTCGGCATTTCAAGGGCGCGCTCAAGCCGCCCTTCAACCGCGGCGGACGCGACGCGGCCGGGCTAGCCGAGCACTACTACGCGCCGCTCGCCCCGTGAAGGCGGCGGCGACGTCAGCGCGCTTCGGCCTGCTGCGTCACCGCATCGGCTCCGGCGATGCGGGCGGCGAGCGACGCTTGCAGGAAGCGGTCGAGATCGCCGTCGAGGACGGCCCCGGTGTTGCCGGTTTCGACGCCCGTGCGCAGGTCTTTCACCATCTGGTAGGGATGCAGCACGTACGAGCGAATCTGGTGGCCCCAACCGATCTCCGTCTTGGTCGCGTTCATGGCATCGACCGCGGCCTCGCGCCGCTGCAACTCGATCTCGTAGAGCCGCGCCTTGAGCATGGCCATGGCCTTGGCGCGGTTCTGGTGCTGCGAGCGCTCGCTCTGGCAAGCGACCACCACCGGTGCGCCGCCGTCCGGCGGCGTGTAGGTCATGCGCACGGCGCTGTCGGTCTTGTTGACGTGTTGGCCGCCCGCTCCCGACGAGCGGTAGGTGTCAACGCGCAGGTATTTGTCGTCGACCTCGACCTCGATCTTGTCGTCGACCACGGGATAGACCCAGATCGAGGCGAAGCTGGTGTGCCGGCGGGCGTTGGAATCGAACGGCGAGATGCGCACCAAACGGTGCACGCCGCTTTCGGTCTTGAGCCAGCCATAGGCGTTCTCGCCCACGATCTTGAGGGTCGAGGATTTGATGCCGGCCTCTTCGCCCGGGCTTTCTTCGATCCATTCGACCTTGTAGCCGTGCTGCTCGGCCCAGCGCATGTACATGCGCAGCAGCATCTCGGCCCAGTCCTGCGCCTCGGTGCCACCGGCGCCGGCATGGATCTCGAGATAGGCGTCGTTGCCATCCGCCTCGCCCGACAACAGGCTCTCGAGCTCGCGCTTGCCCACCTCCTCGCGCAACGCCGCGAGGGCGCGTTCGCCTTCGGCGACCATCGCGTGATCGCCTTCGCTCTCGGCCAGCTCGATCAGGTCGAGCGCGTCCTTGAGGTCGCGCTCGATACGCAGGTAGCCGTTGACGCCGCGATCGAGCCGCGTCCGCTCGCGCATCAACGACTGCGCACCTGTCGGGTCGTTCCAGAGATCGGGATTCTCGACGATCGCATTCAGCTCGGCGAGGCGCCGCGTCGCGTTCTCCCAGTCAAAGATGCCTCCTCAGCAGCGCCAACGAGCGGCGAATCTCGTCGGCCACGGCCTGTACCTCAGCGCCCATTAAAAAACCCTCGCGGAATCGACTCCGAGGAAGATGAAGGCGAACGCGCCGATGTCAATAGAGGCCGCCGGTGCCGCTCGCTGGAACCGAGCGCGGCGCGCCGGCCGGCACTGTCGGCGCAGTCGGCGATGCCGCGGTGACGGGCGTCCCGCCATCGGGGGTCTCGTCCGCCGGACCGCCGAGCGAGGCCGCATCCTCGTCGTCGCTGATCGGCCCACGCATTACGGCCGGGGCCGGCGCATCGCTGGTGGGCTCGGTGCCCGGCTTGAACGCCTCGTAGATCACGTTCTTGTCGCCGGGACGCGCCAGCTGACCGGTGGCGGCGTCGACGCGCACCAGCCGGATGCCCGGGGGAATGCGGAACGGGACGGCCGGCTTGTCCTTGAGCGCGGCGTACATGAAATCGCGGAATACCGGCGCGGCGACCGACGCGCCGGTCTCGTGCGCGCCCAGGCTCTTCGGGTTGTCGTAGCCGACGAAGACGCCGAAGGCGAGGTCGGGCGAGAAACCGACGAACCAGGTATCGTCCGAATCATTGGTGGTGCCGGTCTTGCCGGCGAGCGGCTTGCCGACCGACGCGACGACGCGGCCGGTGCCGCGATCGATGACGCCTTGCAGGATCGACACGATCTGGTAGGCGCTCAGCGGGTCGGCGATCTGCTCGCGGGTGTCCGGCAAGTCGGGCTCCGGCTGGTTCTGCCATTCGCTGTTCTGGCAGCCTTCGCAGGGGCGCTGATCGGCGCGATAAATGGTGACGCCGTTGCGGTCCTGGATACGGTCGATCAGCGTCGGCGTGATGCGCTTGCCACCGTTGACCAGCATCGCATAGGCCGTGGTGAGCCGCAGCGGCGTCGTCTCGCCGGCGCCCAGCACCTGGGCGTATTGACGCGGCACGTGATCGATGATGCCGAAGCGCTCGATCGTCGCGGCTATCGGGTCGAGCCCGACGGCCTCGCCGAGACGCGCCGTGATCAAGTTGCGCGACTGCTCGACGCCGACGCGGAGCGTCAACGGCCCATAGAATTTGTGGGTGTAGTTGCTCGGCTTCCATTTCGGCAGGCCGATGCCCTGATCGACGACGAAGGGCTCATCGAGCAGCACGCTCGAGGGCGTGAAACCGTGGTCCATGGCGGTCAAGTAGACGAACGGCTTGATCGCCGACCCGATCTGCCGGTGCGCCTGGACCGCGCGGTCGAATTGGCTGAGCTCGTAGCTGAAGCCGCCGCTGAGCGCGAGCACGCGGCCGGTGTGCGGATCGAGTGCCACGACAGCGCCGGACACTTCCGGGACTTGACGCAGCGTGTAAAGGGCGGGCTTGGCGGCCTTCGCGGCGGGGGTGGCGAGCGGCTCGACCAGCACGACGTCGCCAGGGCGCAACACCTCGCTGGGCTGGCGCGGCACCGGGCCGAGTTCGCCACCCGGAAGCGGCTTGCGGGCCCAGCGCATCTCCTCGACGGGGACGGTGCCGCGGCTGTCATCGGCAAGGCCGATGCTGAGGCTGTCGGGGTTGGCCGCCAAGACCATCGCCAGCGTCCAGCGGGCCTCGACGGTGCCGCCCGGCGGGGCCACGGTGACCAAGCGCGGTCGCCACTCGCCGGTCGGGTCGATATGCGCCACGGCGCCGCGCCAGCCGTGGCGCCGATCGTAATTGACCAGGCCGGCGCGCAGCGCGCGGTCGGCGATCGTCTGAAGCTTCGGGTCGAGGCTGGTGCGGACGGCAAGGCCCGACTGGTAGAGCGCATTCTCGCCGTAATGCGCGAGTAGGTCGCGCCGCACCTCCTCGGTGAAGTAGCTCGCCGTCACGACTTCGGTGTCATCGCGCCGACGCAGGGTGATCGGCACCGCCTGTGCCGCCGCCGCCTGCTCGCTGGTGATGAAGCCGGCCTCGAGCATCTGGCCGATGACCCAGTCGCGCCGTCCCTTGGCCGCCTCAGGGTAGCGTTGCGGATTGTAGTTGTTCGGTCCCTTCGGCAGCGCCGCGAGGAAGGCAGCCTGATCGACGCTCAACTCGTCGAGCGACCTGTTGAAGTAGTTGATGGCAGCGGCAGCGACGCCGTAGGTGCCGCCGCCAAGATAGATCTCATTGAGATAGAGCTCGAGAATGCGATCCTTGCCGAGCACCTTCTCCATGCGCAAAGCGACCAGGGCCTCCTTGATCTTGCGCTGATAGGAGAGTTCGCTGCCGACGAGGAAGTTCTTGGCGACCTGCTGGGTGATGGTCGAGGCGCCAACCGGGCGGCGGCGGGTAGCGATACGCATGACATCGCTGACCCCTGCGCGCACCATCGCCAAGGGATCGATGCCGGAATGGGTATAGAAGTTCTTGTCCTCCGCGGCGAGGAAGGCATGGATGAGCAGCGGCGGCATCTCCTTGACGGGGACGAAGACGCGCTTCTCGGTAGCGTATTCGGCGAGCAGCCGCCCGTCCCCGGCATAGACGCGCGATACGATCGATGGCTGATAGTCGGTGAGCTGCTGGTAGTCCGGGAGGTCGCGGCCGAAATACCAGATGGCCAGCGCGCCGACGCAGGCGCCGACCAGGATGAGGCCGGTCATCAGGCCGACCAGGAACCTCAGGGTGAATTTGACGATCCGCATGCCGCGCGTCGCTCCGTTGTCCGGCGGCGGTGCCGCCTGCGGAAACGCCCCACCTAAAGGTGTAGTGGCTTTATGGCGCCTTCAAGGCGGGGCTCCCAGCCCTGTTCTGTTAACGACTAAGGGTTAAGAGCCGGTTGAGCGCCCGCTGGGGCCTCGCAATACGAGGCGGTTGTCGAGCTGGCTCCTGGCCTGTATCTTAGGACGTGCGAAATACCGCAGTCTGCCGATTCGGCCCGTGGGGCCGCAAGGCGGCGCAGCGGTAGGATTTCCGGGCCCACGCTCTTGAGGTGCGGCCGCTTCCTGCCGATATGCGCTCGGACGACGCGGTTTGGATGAACCCCGAAGCCGTCCTCGGCCTGTTGCCGCGGCGCGGCAGCCTCAACGAGTTCCGCCATGGCTCCTGATATCGTGCCGTTCGACGGATTGACCGGAGGCGCTGCCGGCTTCGCCCCAGCCAGGATGACGCCGCCGCCCGAGATTCGCGCGGGCGGGACGGCGCTCCTTGGAGTCATGCCCGTATGGCAAAGCGCATGCTTATCGACGCGGCGCATCCGGAGGAAACCCGGGTCGTCGTGCTCAGCGGCCACCGTCTCGACGAATTCGATTTCGAGACATCTACCAAGAAGCAGATAAAGGGCAACATCTATCTCGCGAAGGTTACGCGGGTAGAGCCTTCGCTGCAGGCGGCATTCGTCGAATATGGCGGCAACCGCCACGGCTTTCTCGCCTTCAACGAGATCCATTCCGACTATTACCGTATCCCTGTCTCCGACCGGCGGCCGTCGCACGATCACAGCCATGCCGATGCCGGCGAGTCGGCAGTGCAGGAGGCTCTGCCCCGTGGCCATGACGCCGCCGTTGCGGGCGAGGAGGCCGACGAGTCACCGGGTGAGCGTCGTATCGGCGAGGCGGCACCGCCCGAGTCGGAGCTCGAACGCACGGTCGCGGCCGAGACGCGCGACGGCGACCGCGACGGCGACATCGTTTACGAGTCGCGCGCGGCTGCCGCCGACACCGAAGGCAATGGCGCTGTCGATGCCGCTGCCGAGCACCCGCCGCAGCCGGACAGTGATCGCGAATATCGCGATCACGCCGACCACCGCGATCATTCTCGGCCGCGGGAGCAGGACGGCAATCACGAGCTGATCGGGCCGCCGGAGCTAAACGGGCTGGAAACGCGCGTCGAGGGCGAGCCCGAGGAGGGTCCGCGCGGGGAGACGATCGAGACGGTCGGCGGCGACGAGATCGAGGAGACGCAGCGCACACGCGCCCGTCACTATCGGCACTACAAGATCCAGGAAGTGATCAAGCGCCGGCAGATCATGCTGGTGCAGGTCACCAAGGAAGAACGCGGCAACAAGGGCGCGGCGCTGACCACGTTCCTGTCGCTCGCCGGCCGCTATTGCGTGCTCATGCCGAACACGCCGCGCGGGGGCGGCGTCTCGCGCAAGATCACCAGCATCACCGACCGACGCCGGCTGAAGGATCTGGTGAGCGATCTCGAAGTGCCCGAAGGCATGGGCGTCATCGTGCGCACCGCCGGGAGCGAGCGCTCCAAGACCGAGATCAAGCGCGACTTCGAATATCTGATGCGGCTGTGGGACGACATCCGCGATCTCACCCTCAAATCGACCGCGCCGGCGCTCATCTACGAGGAAGGCAACCTCATCAAGCGCTCGATCCGCGACCTCTATGCGCGCGACATCGACGAGGTCATCGTCGATGGCGACGAGGGTTACCGCACGGCCAAAGCGTTCATGAAGATGCTGATGCCGAGCCACGCCAAGCGCATCAAGCCCTATCACGATCCGACCGTGCCGCTGTTCCATCGCTACCAGGTCGAGAACCAGATCGACGCCATCCATTCGCCGGTGGTGCAGCTCCGCTCGGGCGGCTACATCGTCATCAGCCCTACCGAGGCGCTGGTCGCGATCGATGTCAACTCGGGCCGCTCCACGAAGGAACGCAACATCGAGGAGACGGCGCTCAAGACCAACGTCGAGGCGGCCGAGGAAATCGCGCGGCAGTTGCGCCTGCGCGACCTTGCCGGTCTTATCGTCATCGACTTCATCGACATGGAGGAGCACCGCAACCAGGCGACCGTGGAGCGCAAGCTCAAGGAGGCGATGCGTCACGATCGGGCGCGGATCCAATTGGGCCGCATCAGCCCGTTCGGGCTGCTGGAGCTATCGCGCCAGCGCCTGCGCCCCTCGTTGCTCGAGGCGTCGACACAGCCCTGCCCACATTGCAACGGCAGCGGGCATATCCGCTCCACCGAGTCGACGGCGCTGCATGTCCTGCGCGCCATCGAGGAGGAAGGGATGCGGCGGCGTTCGGCCGAGATCACGGTCGCGGTGCCGACTGCCGTGGCGCTCTACATCCTAAACCATAAGCGCCAGGCACTCGCCCACGCGGAGTCGCGCTACGGCTTCCACGTCGCGATCGGCAGCGACGACACGTTGGTCCCGCCGGCCTTCCGGCTCGAGCGGCTGCGCGCGCTCACTCCGGCCGAGATCGCGGCGCTGCCGCTGCCGACCGCCGCCGTGGCCGAGGTCGAGGAGGAGGACGACGACGTCGTCGTCGACGAGGATGAGGTCGAGGCCGGGACCGAGGCCGAAGAGGCGCCGCGCGAGGAAAGCGCGGAACCGCAGCCCGAGCGTACCGACGGCGACGAAGGTCACGGCCGCCGGCGACGTCGCCGACGTCGCCGCGGCAGGCGCGACGAAAACCGCGACGGCGCGATGCCCACGCCTCCCGCTGACGAGATCGCCGCCGCGCCGGAAGAGGATGACGCGCTGCAGCCCGACGCGACTCCGGAACTCCAGGCGCAGCGCAGCGACGAGCCGCGGAGCGAGCAGCCACGGAACGAGCCGCTTGGTCCAGGCGAGCAAGGCGGAGACGCCGGCGGGCGCAAGCGGCGGCGGCGTGGCCGGCGTGGCGGCCGGCGGCGGCGGCGGGGCGAGCCCGGTCAGGAGTTCGTGCTGGGCGAGCAGCCCGCGCCGCTGGCCGACCATGCAACGCCCATCGCGGAAAGTGTCGAGTATGTGCCGGCGACCCCGGTGCGCGACGACGCTGCCGGCGAGATGGCCGAGGCGATGAACGCCTCGCCGGCGGCTGGGACTCAGATCGAGAGCGGCGCCGAAAGCGTGCCCGTGGCGGAGCGCGGCGATTATGCTGCCGAGCCGGTAGAGCCGGGGGCGGTCAATGTCCCTGCGCACGAGGTCACCCGCCCACCGGCCAACCCGAAGCGCGGTTGGTGGCGCCGGGTGATCGATTCCTGAGGCTGGCCTCAGCGGCGCCAGGCCCTAAGGCGCCGGGCCGCTTCCGCCATCGTATCGGTCGCCCCGGCGAAGGACAGCCGAAGCGTTGCGTTGCCGCGCGCCGGATCGAAGTCGATACCGGGCGTGCAGGCGACACCGATCTCGCGCAGCATGCGACGACAGAATTCCGGGCTGTTATTGGTGAGATGCGCCACGTCGGCATAGAGATAGAACGCACCGTCCGCAGGAGCGAAGCCCGCGAACCCGGCCTTGGGCAGCTCGTCCAGGAGCAGCGCTCGATTCCGGGCATAGCGCGCAACGTTGGCGTCGAGTTCGTCGCGGCAGCCGAAGGCGGCGAGCGCTGCGTGCTGCGACAGCGCCGGCGGCGAGATGAACAGGTTCTGCGCCAGACATTCGATGGCCCGCAGCATGTCGACCGGCGCCACCATCCAGCCGAGCCGCCAGCCGGTCATGGAGAAATACTTGGAGAAGCTGTTGACGACGAAAGCCTCGTCGCCGCTCGAAAGAGCGGTCGCCGCGGTCATGCTGTAGACGATGCCGTGATAGATCTCGTCGGACACAAGGCGAATGCCCATATCCTGGCAGTAGCGCGCGATCGCCGCGAGCTCATCCGGCGCGAGCATGGTCCCGGTGGGATTGGCCGGGCTGGCGACGATGAGCCCGTCGAGCCCGCGCCCCTGGGCACGCAGCAAATCGAGCGTGGCTTGGTAGCGGTCCTCCGGCCCGGCGTTCAGTTCTACCGGCACCAGGTCGAGCGCGCTCAGGATGTTGCGGTAGGCCGGATAGGCTGGTGCGGCCATCGCCACGCGGTCGCCCGGCTCGAAGGCGGCGAGGAAGGCGAGCAGGAAGGCGCCCGACGAGCCGGTGGTGACGACGACGCGCGACGGGTCGAGCGCTACGCCATAGCTCAGCCGGTAATGCGCGGCGATCGCCTCGCGCAGCGCCGGCAGGCCGAGCGCATCGGTGTAGCCGAGCGTCTCGCGTCCAAGCGCCACGCGCGCCGCGGCGAGGACGGCGCCCGGCGCTGGCGTCGAAGGCTGGCCGACCTCGAGGTGCAGGACGTCGTCGCCGGCGGCGGCCCGCTCATTGGCCGCGCGCAAAATGTCCATGGCGATAAACGGCGGAACCTGGCCGCGCCGGGCGATCTTGAGGGTCATGGCGTCAGCGGGCGCGCCCGGGGAAACGTGAATTGACGCGCGCCGCCGCAGCGGCGGATCGTAGCGCTTGAATAGGAGGTCCTGGCGGTCGTGTTGCGCATCTTATCGCGGATTCTCTGCGTGTTGCTGGCTTCGAGCGTGGTCCTCACGGGCAGCGCTCGGGCACAGGACATCAGCATCCTGCGCGATGCCGAGATCGAAAATATCATCCGCACCTACGCGACGCCAATCTTCGCCGTGGCCGGTCTCGATCCCGCCGCGGTTCACGTCTACGTCGTCAATGATCCGACGCTCAACTCCTTCGTTGCCGGCGGCCAGAACCTGTTCATGAACAGCGGCACGATCCTGCGCAGCGAGACGCCCAATCAGCTCGTCGGCATCATCGCCCACGAGACCGGCCATATTTCCGGCGGGCATCTCGCGCGCACCGACGAGGCGCTGCGCCACGCCACCATCCAGAACATCATCGCCCTCGTGGTCGGCGCGGCCGCGGCGGCGGCGAGCGGCAATGGCGGCGCCGGCGCGGCGGCGATCCTCGGCGGCTCCAGCCTGGCGCAGCGCTCGTTCCTGCAATTCTCGATCACCCAGGAGGCCTCGGCCGACCAGGCCGCGCTTAGCTTCCTCGACCACACCGGGCAATCGGCGAAAGGGCTGCTGCAATTCTTCGAGATCCTGCAGCAGCAGGAGCTGCTCTCGGCGGCGCATCAGGACCCGTACATGCGGACCCACCCGCTCACCTCGCAGCGGGTCACCTACGTGCGCGAGCACGTGCTGCATTCGCGCTTCTCGGACGTGCCCGACCCACCCGATTGGATCGAGATGCACCGGCGCATGAAGGCCAAGCTCGCGGCGTTCCTTGGCTCACCGCCGCAGGTGCTCGCCGCGATCAAGTCCGGCGACAATTCCGTGGCCGCGCGCTATGCCCGCGCCATCGCCTATTACCGCGTACCCGACCTCAAGCAAGCGGTACCGCTGATCGACGGGCTCATCCAGGACTATCCGGACAATCCCTACTTCCATGAGCTCAAGGGGCAGATGCTGTTCGAGAACGGCCGCATCGCCGAGGCGGTCCCGCCCTACGAGCAGGCGGTGAAGCTCAGCCCGAAATCGGCGCTCTTGCGCATCGAGCTCGCGCAGGTACAGCTCGAGACCAACGATCCCGTCTTCGTCCCCAAAGCCCTCGCCCATTTGAACGAGGCGGTGCGCTTCGAGGACCGCAATCCCGACGCCTGGCGCTTTCTCGCCATCGCCTATGGTCGCAGCAATAATATGGGCATGATGGCCCTGGCGCTGGCCGAGGAGGGCATCGCCAACGGCGATTACGGGCAGGCGCGCCAGCAGGCCGCCCGCGCCATCAAGCAGCTGCCCGCGGGCCCGGCCAAGCAGCGTGCCCAGGACATCCAGGACGAGGCCAAGCGCGAGGGCAAGCCCTAGGCCGGCGCTCGCCGCGAGCCGATTGCGCTTGCCGGCGCGCTGGCGCATGATCCCCCGCCGCTTTTCTTCAGCCCCAAAGGGTCTTTTTGCCATGTCTGCATTTTTTTGCCGCCTCACCCTCGCCGGGCTGCTCGCATGCACGGTCGCCGTCCCGGCCCGGGCTGCTGACCCGCTCACACCCGAGCAGAAGCAGGCGGTCGAGGCGGTCATCCACGAGTACTTCCTCAAGAACCCGGAGTTCATGGTCGAGGTGCTACGGGCCGCCGAGGCGAAGATCAAGCAGGACAAGGCGATGGATGCGCGCCAGGCGATCGCGACCTATCGCAAGGAGCTGCTCGCAGACGCGAGTTCGCCGGTCGGCGGCAACCCCGAGGGCGACGTGACCATCGTCGAATTCTTTGACTACCGCTGCCCCTACTGCAAACAGGTCGAGCCGGCGCTCGAGGCCCTCGTGAAGGAGGATCCGAAGATCCGCGTCGTCTACAAGGAGTTTCCCATTCTCGGCGCCGAATCGGTCTATGCCAGCCGCATGGCTCTGGCGGCGGCGAAGCAGGACAAGTATTTCGCGTTCCACAACCCGATGATGTCGACCAAGGGCCAGATCACCGAGAAAGTGATCCTCCAGGTCGCCGCCACCGCCGGCATCGACCTCGCCAAGGCCAAAGTCGACATGGATGCTGCGACCATCAGGGATATCATTCAGCACAATTACGCGCTCGCCGAGGCTCTCGACATCAACGGCACGCCGGCCTTCATCATCGGCGATGTCCTGGTCCCCGGAGCCACCGACATGGCCGGCCTGAAGAAGCTTGTCGCTGACGCGCGCAAGCCGGGTTGAAAGCTTCCCGCCCGCCCGATCGCGCACCTGGCCGGCGCGCCGGGCCGAGCGACACGAGGCCTGAGAAACGCGCCGCATGAGCGCCGAGCACCGCACTCTCCTCGACATCGCCCGCGCCGCGGCGCATGAGGCCGGCGAGGCGATCCTCGAGATTTACCGTCAGGACTTTGCCGTGTGGCGCAAGGCGGACGATTCACCCGTCACTCGCGCCGACGAGCGGGCCGAGGCGATCATCGAGCAGAGGCTCGCCGCCACGGTGCCGGACATCCCGGTCATCGCCGAGGAAGGCTGCGCCGCGCATGGCCTCCCCAGCGCGGCGCCGCCGCGTTTCTGGCTGGTCGATCCGCTCGACGGCACCAAGGAGTTCATCCGCCGGAACGGCGAGTTCACGGTCAATATCGCGCTGGTCGAGGGTGACCGGGCGGTGCTCGGCGTCGTCCATGTGCCGAGCCAGGGCGTGACTTATGCCGCTGCCGGCAGCGCGACGCGCCAGCGCGGCAGCGAGGCACCGCAGCCGATCATGGCGCGGCCGGTTCCGGCGCGCGGCGCGATCGTCGTGCACAGTCGTTCGCATGGCGACGGGCAACGGCTTGCCGAATACATCGCCACGCTGCCCGACGCCGAGCGTCGGTTCTCCGGCAGCGCGCTCAAATTCTGCTTACTTGCCGCGGGGGAGGCCGACCTCTACCCACGCTTCGGGCCAACGGCGGAATGGGATACCGCCGCGGGCCAAGCGATATTGGAAGCGGCGGGTGGCGGGGTGACGACGCTCGCCGGCGAGCCGCTGCGCTATGGCAAGCCCGGCTTCTGCAACCCCGACTTCATCGCGCGCGGACGGGGCCGGCTGGACCCGGACGGGGGCTAGACGCTAGAAGCCGACGCGGAACCCCGCGGTGATGGTGTGGACGTGGAGTTCGGCGGTAATCGCTGTAGCCTGGGTGGTGACGCCCGCGGCGGTCACCAAGTTAGAACTCTTCGCCTGGCCGAGGTCCAGATACTTGTACATCAGGTCGAAAGTGACGAACCGGCCGAGTGGAAAGCCGATGCCGGCGCCGAGACCCCAGGCGACATCCGTCGTCGTCTTCCCGTTGATCGTCAGGAAGGTGGAACCGCCAGCGGTGAGGCTGACGTTATCGAGCTGGTTGCGCGCCGCGCCGAGCGAGGCGACGAGATAGGGCTGCGCGCTCGACGCCGGCAGTCCCGCAAGCCCGCCAAAATCGACATACCCGTTCACCAGCCCGACGCGCGGCTTGATCTTGGCCCCGGCCAGCGTGCCGCTATTAATATTGTCCCCGCCGTTGAACCGGAACCAGGGCAGGTAAGACGCCGTCAGATCGATCCGGAACATCGGCGACAGGCGAATGCCGAGCCCGGCGCTGCCGAGTACCGACGTGCCGGCATCGCCACTATAGGTCCGGCCGCCCAAGGTGGTGGTCGGGGCGAAGGCGTTGGTGTCTTTGAACGCCATGTTCGTCGAGAACCCACCGCCGGCATCGACGCGAATGTAGACGCCCGACCCGACCTGGGCAATCGCCGGCAAAGCGCCGACGGTCAGTGCCAGCAGCGTTGCCGCACCCAACAGCTTGTTCATCTATGACCCCCGAATTCGGCGACTTGCCGCGCCTGTTCGGCAGCGGCTCGCAACGCTTTGTCAATTAAGCTAACTTCGTTACGCATTGGTTACTAATGTCGCACGAGTCCTCGGGGTGAGCGCGCCTGAGCGCGCCACCCGGCACGGGGCGACGGGGAGGAGGAGGCGTCAGCGATGATCGAGAAGCAGGCCGACATTCAGACGAAGGCCGGCAATATGGACACGTTCATCTGCCACCCCGAGCGGCGCGGCCCGTGGCCCGGCATCATCTTCTACATGGACGCGCCGGGAATCCGGGAGGAGCTGCGCGACATGGCGCGCCGTCTCGCCACGGTGGGCTATTACGTGCTGCTGCCGAACCTTTACTATCGCGCCGGGCGCGGCACCGCACTCGACCAGAGCGCGCTCACCGAAGGGAGCCCGGAGCGCGAGCGCATGTGGGGCTTGCTGAGGAGCCTCAGCAGCGAACTCGTCGCCGAGGACACGCAGTCCTTGCTCGCCTTCATCGACCGTCAGGGCGAAATCAGGAAAAGCGCGCTCGGCTGCGTCGGCTATTGCATGAGCGGGCCGTTCGTCTTCACCGTCGCTGGACGCTTCCCCGACCGCTTTGCGGCAACCGCCTCGATCTACGGCGCCGGTTTACTGACCGACCGTCAGGACAGCCCACACCTCCTCGCGCCGCGGATCAAGGGCGAAATCTACTTCGCCTGCGCCGAGACCGACAAATACGCGCCGCTGCCGCTCATCGACAAGCTCAAGAGCGAACTCGAGCGTGCCGGCACGAATTTCGAGATCGAGATATTCCCGGGCACCGAGCACGGCTTCGCCTTTCCGCAACGCCACTGCTATCACAAAACCGCGGCGGAGACCCATTGGGAGCGGCTCTTCGATCTGTTCGGCCGCCGGCTTCGTTGAGCGGGGAACCGCCGCGACGATCAGGCGGCGCTACGCCGCGCCGTCCGCTGCAGGACTTCCTCGGCCAGCGCGGCGATCTCCAGCGCCGCGGGGCTGGTGGGCGCCGCCTCCAGAATACCCCTGCCCTCGACCAGCGCGGCGGCAAGGGCGACCCGGTTGCCGATCCGCGCCGCCGCCACGGGCGCGCCGAGCTCGCTGAGCTTGGCCGCCATTGCTGCAGTGAGGTTGGCGCGCGACGGCACCCGGTTCAGCACCATCAGCGCCGGCACGCGCTCCTGGCGGCAAAGATCGAGCGTCGCGTGTGTCGCCCAGACGTCCATTGGCGAGGGCTGGACCGGGACCAGCACGAGGCTTGCCGCACGGACGGCGATTCGCGCCTCCGTCTCCGCATGAGGCGCGCTGTCGATGAGGACGATGTCGTTCGCGCGCGCCTGCCGCTCGACTTCGGTGGCAAGGCGCCAGCCGGTGATCGCCGCCACCTCGATCGCGGCCTCCGCGCCGAGCCGCGCCTGACGCAGGCGGAACCAGGCGGCAAGGCTCCCTTGCGGATCGATGTCGATGACCGCGACGCGCTGGCGCGCCGCCCAAGCGAGCGCGAGGTGCGCCGCCAGCGTCGTCTTGCCGGCGCCGCCCTTCTGCTGGGCGATGGTGATGACGATACCCGGCATGGTCGGCACCTCCTCTAAAGGTTCCGTACGCGCCCGACACGGCGCGGGAACGATTTGCCTCCCCTAGCCTTCGCCAACTATATCTCGGCGCGCAGCCACCGCCGAGCGCGATTCCCCTGTGACCGAGTGTCTCACCCCTGCCGAGCTGGACCGTGCCGCGGCACTGCTGCGCGACGGCAGGCTCGTCGCCTTCCCGACCGAGACGGTCTACGGCCTGGGCGCCGACGCGACCAGCGACCAGGCCGTGGCCGCCATCTTCCACGCGAAGCAAAGACCGAGCTTCAACCCGCTGATTGTGCACGTGATCGACGCTGTTGCGGCAGCGCGGCTGGTGCGCTTCGACGGGCGCGCCGACACGCTCGCCGCGCGGTTCTGGCCGGGGCCGCTGACCTTAGTGCTGCCGCGGCTGGCGGATTGTCACGTCTCGCTCTTGGCCAGCGCCGGGCTCGACAGCCTCGCGCTGCGCGTCCCCGCCCATCCGCTGCCGCGCGCGCTCATCCGCGCCGTCGGGCGCCCCATCGCCGCGCCGAGCGCCAACCGTTCCGGCCGCATCAGCCCGACGCAGGCGGAGCATGTCCTCGACGAGCTCGACGGCCGCATCGCTGCCGTGCTCGATGGCGGCGCCTGCCGCGTCGGCGTCGAATCGACGGTGCTAGATCTCACCGCTGCACGGCCGGTATTGCTGCGGCCGGGGGGCGTGCCCGTCGAGGACCTCGAAGCGGCGATCGGCCCGGTCGATCGTGCCGGCGAGGTCGATGGCGCGCCGCGCGGGCCGGGCATGCTGCCGAGCCATTACGCGCCGTCGCTGCCGCTCCGTCTGGACGCCACGACGGCGCGGCCGGACGAAGCGCTGCTCGCTTTCGGCAAGCGCGCTCCCAAGGGCGCCAAGGAGACGCGCTGGCTCAGCCGCTCGGGCGATCTGCGCGAGGCCGCCGCCAATCTTTTCGCCGCGCTGCGCGCGCTCGACCGGCCGGAATTCACGGCCATCGCCGTCATGCCGATCCCCGAGCACGGCCTGGGCCTCGCGCTCAACGACCGCCTGCGCCGCGCCGCGGCGCCGCGGCCAGGTCGAGGCAATGCGCTTGCGGCACGGCTGGGGCCGGGCTAATGCAAGAGAGTGCGACAGCACGGAGTTCGCTAGTGACCGCTTCCGTAGAGCCGGGCATCGCCGCGGCACTGGCGCGCATCAAGGAGATCGTCGGCGCCAAGGGCTGGATCGCCGATGCGCCGGGCATGGCGCCGTTCCTCGCCGAGGAGCGCGGCCTGTATCACGGCGCGGCGCGCCTCGTGGTGCGGCCTGGCTCGACCGAGGAAGTGGCGGCGGTGGTGCGTGTTTGCGCCGGTGCACGTATTCCCATCGTGCCGCAAGGCGGCAACACCGGCCTGGTTGGCGGCGCCGTGCCTTGGGAGGACGGGCGCGCCATTGTGCTGAACCTCGCGCGCATGAACCGCGTGCGCGCCGTCGACCCCCTCGACCACACCATCACCGTCGAGGCCGGCTGCGTCCTCGCCGAGGTGCAGAAGGCGGCAGAGCAGGTCGACCGCCTCTTCCCGCTGAGCCTCGGCGCCGAGGGCTCGTGCCAGATCGGCGGTAATCTCTCGACCAATGCCGGCGGTATCGCCGTGCTGCGCTACGGCAACATGCGCGAGCTGACGCTCGGCATCGAGGTGGTGCTGCCCGACGGTCAGGTGCTGGACGCGCTGCGCAGGCTGCGCAAGGACAATACCGGCTACGATCTGAAGCAGGTTTTCATCGGCGCCGAAGGTACGCTCGGCATCATCACCGCGGCGACGCTAAAGCTCTTCCCGCGCCCGCGCGAGGTCGAGACGGCGTTTCTTGGACTCGGCCGTGTCGAGGACGTGATGGCGCTCTTCGCCCGCGCGCGGGGCGCCAGCGGCGACCAGCTCACCGCTTTCGAGCTCATCCCGCGACTTGGGCTCGAGATCGCGATGCGGCATGTTCCGGCGGTGAGCGACCCGCTCGCGGCGCCGCAGCCTTGGTATGCGCTGCTCGAAATGTCGTCGAGCCAGAGCAATAGCGGGTTGCGCCGCTCGCTTGTGGAATTCCTCTCCGAAGCGCTTGCCGCCGGCCTGGTGCGCGACGGCGTGGTCGCGACGAGCGCCGCGCAGGCGCGCGATCTCTGGCGCATCCGCGAAGCCATGGTCGAGGGGCAGAAATACGAAGGCAGCAGCATCAAGCACGACGTCTCGGTGCCGGTGAGCCGCGTCGCCGATTTCGTCAGCCGCGCCAGCGCCGCGGTCACGGCCGAGCTCCCGGGCATACGCCCCCTCGCCTTCGGCCATGTCGGCGACGGGAACATCCACTTCAACCTGAGTCAGCCGCCGGGCGCCGACAGCACGGTGTTCCTCGCGCGCCGCGCCGAGTTCAACCATCTCGTCCACGACCTCGCGCGCAGCCTCAACGGCTCGATCAGCGCCGAGCACGGCATCGGCCGTTTGAAGCGCGAGGAACTGCCGCGCTACAAATCGCCGCTCGAGCTCGCGCTCATGCGCCGTCTCAAGCAAGCGCTGGATCCCGACGATCTGATGAACCCCGGCAAGATCCTGCCGCCGTAGCGCCGGAGACAAGAGGAGTCGCTGCCGTGACCGACTATGCCGCGCCGCTCGCCGATATGCGCTTCGCGCTGACCGAGATCGCCGGTATCGACGAGATCGCGCGGCTGCCGGACTGCGAGCAGGCGACCCCGGATGTGGTGGATGCCGTGCTGGAAGAAGCCGCCAAGCTCGCCGGTGGCGTGCTGGCGCCGCTCAACCGCGTCGGCGACCGGCAGGCGAGCCGGCTCGAGAACGGTGTCGTGCGCACGCCCGACGGCTTCAAGGAAGCCTACGCCAAATACGTCGAGGGCGGCTGGAACGCGCTCCCCTTCGCGCCCGAGCATGGCGGCCAGGGCCTGCCTATCGCGCTGGCCACCGCGGTTTTCGAGATGTGGAATTCGGCGAATATGGGCTTCGCCCTTTGCCCCTTGCTCAATGTCGGCGCCATCGAGGCGCTCCATACGCACGGCACCAAAGAGCAGAAGCAGGTTTACCTGCCCAAACTCGTATCCGGCGAATGGACTGGCACCATGAATTTGACCGAGCCACAGGCGGGCTCGGATGTTGGCGCGCTGCGCACGCGCGCCGTGCGCGAGGGTGACAGCTATCGCATCACCGGGCAGAAGATATTCATCACCTATGGCGAGCACGACATGGCCGAGAACATCGTCCATCTCGTTCTGGCCCGCCTGCCCGACGCACCGCCGGGCACGCGCGGCATCTCGCTCTTCCTCGTGCCCAAGTTCCTGGTCAATGCCGACGGCAGTCTCGGGTCGCGCAACGACGTGCGCTGCGTCAGCCTCGAGCATAAGCTCGGCATCCATGCCAGCCCGACCTGCGTGCTCGCCTACGGCGACAATGGCGGCGCCGTCGGCTTCCTCGTCGGCGAGGAGAACCGCGGCATGGAGTGCATGTTCACGATGATGAACAATGCGCGGCTCAATGTCGGGCTGCAAGGCGTCGCCATCGCCGAGCGCGCCTACCAGCAAGCGCGCGACTTCGCCCGGCAACGCGTCCAAAGCCAGCCGGTCACCGCGCCATCCGGCGGCACTTATCCCATCATCCATCACCCCGACGTCCGGCGCATGCTGCTGTCGATGCGCGCGCAGACCGAGGCGATGCGCGCGCTCGCCTATTACACCGCCGGCGCCATCGACCGTGCGCGCCATCATCCCGACGGTGACGTCCGCGCGGCGCAGCAGCGCCGCGTCGATCTGCTCATTCCCGTGGTCAAGGCATGGTCCACCGATCTCGGCGTCGAGATCGCCTCGATCGGCATCCAGGTGCATGGCGGCATGGGCTTCATCGAGGAGACCGGCGCGGCGCAGCATCTGCGCGACGCGCGCATCGCGCCCATCTACGAGGGCACCAACGGCATCCAGGCAAACGACCTCGTCGGCCGCAAGCTGATGCGCGACAAGGGCTTGGCGGCCGCGGAGCTCATCGGCGAGATGCGCGCCCTCGATGCGCCGCTCGCGGCGGCGCCGGGCGACGACATCGCCACCATCCGCAGCCAGCTCGGCCGCGCCATCGTAGCGCTCGCCACCGCCACGGATTGGATGGTCGAGCATGGCGCCACCGATCCCGCGCGGACGCTCGCGGGCGCCGTGCCTTACCTTCGCCTCATGGGCACGGTCACAGGGGGGTGGTTGACGGCGCGCGGCGCGATCGCCGCGCAGCAGCACCTCCGCGAGCGCGGCAGCGATGCGGGTTTCCACGAAGCGAAACTCGTGACCGCCCGCTTCTATGCCGAGCAGGTTCTCTCGGCGGCGCCCGGCCTGCTCTCTGCCGTGGTCCGCGGCGCCACCATCTTGTCCTTCAATCTCGACCGGTTCTAAACGGATTTGTTCTAGTTGTGCTGAGAAATCGGCGGCTTTTTCGCCTCGCGCGACGTTCTGATCGGGAAACGCTTCGTTTACCGCAGGAGGCTCAGGATGTCGCGACAAGTGGCGCCGGTCGTGGCAGACGGAAGGGGCGGCTTATGATCCTTGGCCTGTCGACGTCTACCTTCACGCTCGTGCACGTCGTTTTGAGCTTGGTCGGGATTCTCTCCGGGCTCCTCGTTCTCATCGGCATGTTCGGCGCGAGGCGGCGGCCCGGCTGGACCGCGCTCTTCCTCGCGACCACAATATTGACCAGCGTAAGCGGATTCTTCTTTCCCTCCGCCAACTTCGGGCCGTCCCTTGTCGTCGGCGTCATATCGCTCGTGGTTCTGGCCGTGGCGCTCCTGGCGCGTTACGTCAAACGCCTCGCCGGAGCCTCGCGCTGGATCTATGTGACGGCCGCCGTGCTCGCCCTCTACCTGAATGTCTTCGTCGGCGTCGTGCAGGCTTTCCAGAAGCTGGCGTTCCTGCTTGCGCTGGCGCCGACTCAGTCCGAACCGCCGTACCTCTACACCCAGCTCGTCGTGCTCGCGATCTTCGTTGTGCTCGGCATCGTCGCCCTGATCCGCTTCCGGCCCGAGCCGCCCCAACCGGCATCCGCCATGGACGTTCGCCGCGCCGGCGCGTGAGAACCGGCGGTGAGCGGGCCACGCAACCGAGTGGGCGCCGGCCAAATCGTCCTAACGTCGAAAGCTCCGTACTGGACCGTCGGCGAGCGCGACGTGAGCTGAGCCGCGCCTGCTCGCTGAGCGATTTCGCCCCCCAGGCGCCTGGGCGAGATCGTCGCGCGCTTCACCGGGCCGGAAGGCCCGGGGCTGCTCGACGTCGCCAAGGGCAGCGGCCGCAATCTCCACGACCCCAAGCGCCGGGCCAGGCCCGGCGAGGACTACTTCTTCCGCAATGCCGGAACGAGGAGCTGCGAGGTGCTGGTGGGCGGCCGCGAACGCGGCGGCGGCGTAGTCAGGCCGGCTTCGCGTTGACGCAGCGCAACAGGCGCCAGTAGCCGAACAGGTTGCTCGGCCGCGTCTCGCGCACCTGCAACCGGCTGGCGGCGAGGAAAGTGTCGAGCGGGAAATCGGCGTGGAATCCGATCTTGCCGGCGAGCGGCGCCAGCCGCTTCTCGATGAAGCGCATCGCCGGATTCTCGCTGGTGAAGTGATTGACCACGACGATCGTGCCACCGGGCCTGCACACGCGCCGCATTTCCGCGGCAAAACGCGTCGGGTTCGGCACCACGGAGGCGACGTAAAGCGCCAGCACCGCATCGAAGGAATCGTCCTCGAACGACATGTTCTCGGCGTCCATCTCGAGCAGCGCCTCGACCTGCTTGAGCTTGCGGCGCTCCACGCGGCGCCGCGCCTTCGCCAGCATCTCGGCTGACACGTCGATCCCGGTCACGCGCGCATCGGCCCGGAAATACGGTAGCGACAAGCCGGTGCCGACCCCGACTTCGAGGATGCGCTGCGACGGACGGTCGTTGGCGATGCGCACCGCGTCCTTGCGTCCCGGGTGGAACACGGGCCCGAACAGAAGGTCGTAGGAGCCGGAAAAAAGGCGGTAGGTCTTGAGCGTGTCCTCGAGATTCATGCGCTCCCCCACGCGATTATCTATGAGTCAAGCCGCGAACGGCCCACTTGCGGTAACGTCAGCACCGCCAGGAAGTCCGCTTCTACCGTCCCGCGACCGTTACGGCAACAAAGTAATCCCGGGACGGGTGTATTGCCAAGTTTCGTGCTTGTAGGGCGAATACCGCGAGGGCCCGCGCAATCGCTCGAGTCAGATCAGCGCGACCCGGTCAGCCTCGAGTCCCTTGCGGCCGTCCACCACATCGACGCGCACGCGCTGCCCGGGGCCGAGCAGGTTGACGCCGCTGCGGCGCAGGGCCGTGACGTGAATGAAAATGTCCTTGCCGCCGCCATCGGGCGCGATGAAGCCATAGCCCTTGTCGGGCTCGAACCATTTGACCGCGCCCTCGAGGGTTTGCGCCGGGCGCGCCGCACGGCTGGCGCCGCCCATTCCGGTGGGCGTGGCGGTGCCGTTGTCGAGATTGAGCACGCTCACGACGAGCGGGCCCTTGGCGCCGGCGCCGACCTCGCAGCTGATCGAGGCACCTTCCCGCACATCCTCATAGCCGGCCCGTCGCAGCACCGCCATCGGCAGGAATGCGTCGGGACTACCGTCCGACAGCGTCACGAAGCCGAAGCCCTTTGCCGCGTTGAACCATTTCACCTTCGCCTCGACGCGACGGCCGGTCGGGGCGTCCTCGGTCCGGAAGAATCCGGGGCGGCGATCGTACATGGGACCTCTGTGCGCAGAACAGCGACTCGGCGAGGATAGCGCGAAACCGAGGGGTTGCGCCAGTCCGACGTGCATGTGCGCGCCGCCGATCAGCCGTAGGCGACGACCCTCTGGCGCTGCTCGCCAAGCCCGGTGATGCCGAGCCGCATCGTATCGCCCGGCTTGAGGAAGCGCTGCGGCTTCATGCCGAGGCCGACCCCGGCCGGCGTCCCGGTGGGCACAACGTCGCCCGGCAACAGCGTCATGAAATGGCTGATGTAGCTGACGATGTGTGCACAGGGGAAGATCATGTTCTTGGTCGAGCCGTTCTGCATGCGCTGGCCGCTGACCTCGCAGAAAAGATCGAGCGCCTGCGGATCAGGCACCTCGTCCGCGGTGACAAGCCATGGTCCCAGAGGGCCGAAGGTGTCGGCGCTCTTGCCCTTCGACCAGTTGCCGCCGCGCTCGAGCTGGAAGTTGCGCTCGGAGACATCGTTGACGATGCAATAACCGGCGACGTGCTTCAGCGCGTCATGGACGCTCACATATTGCGCCTTCGTGCCGATGATGATGCCGAGCTCGACCTCCCAGTCGCCCTTCTGTGCGCCCTTGGGCAGTACGACATCATCATTCGGTCCGTTGATCGAGGTGGCGGCCTTCATGAACAGCACCGGCTCGGTCGGGATCGGCATGCCGCCTTCCTTGGCATGGTCGACATAATTGAGCCCGACGCAGACGAGCTTCGGCACTTGCGCAACGCAAGCGCCGAGCCGCGGCTGCCCCGACACGGCAGGCAGGCTGGCCGGATCGAGCTTGCGGAGCTTGTCGAGCGAGGCGGGGGCCAGCGCGTCCGGCGTCAGGTCCTTGATGACGCCCGACAGGTCGCGGATCTTGCCGTCACGGTCGAGCAAGCCCGGTTTCTCCTGGCCGCGCGGGCCGTAGCGAAGCAACTTCATGGTTCGATCCTCCGGTTGAGCCTTGGTTCAGAGCGTCCAGCCGCCGTCGACAAGGTGGATGGCCCCCGTCGTGAAGCTCGATTCATCGCTCGCGAGATAGAGCGCCATGGCCGCGATCTCCTCGGGTGTACCGAGCCGGCCCAGCGGCTGGCGCGCGATGAAGCCCTGGCGCACCGCGTCCGTGCCGCCTTGCGCCGCGATGCGGTCCTCGAGCGACGGCGTTTCGATGGTGCCGGGGCAGATGGCGTTGCAGCGGATGCCCTGCTTGATGTAGTCGATGGCGACCGCCTTGGTGAGGCCGATCACGGCGGCCTTGCTGGTGCCGTAGACGAAGCGGTTGGGCGCCGCTTTGACCGAGGACGCACCCGAGGACATGTTGATGATCGACGCGCCCTTGCCGCGCTTCAGCATCGCCGGCAGGAAAGCGCGGATCATGCGGTACATGCTGCGCACGTTGAGGTCCATGGTGAAGTCCCAGTCCTTCTCCGTGCAGTCGAGCACCGTGCCGTGATGGACGAAGCCGGCGCAATTGAAGAGCACGTCGACGGCGCCGAGCTCGCTGGCCAGCGCCGCGATCGCCGCCGTGTCGGTGACATCGAGCCGGCGCGTCTCCACCCGACCCTTGGCCGCCTGCTTCAGCTCGCCGAGCTTTGCCGTACTGATGTCTGTGGCGATGACGTCCGCGCCCTCGGCGGCGAAAGCGAGCGCCGAAGCGCGCCCGATGCCTTGCGCGGCGGCGGTCACCAACGCCTTCTTGCCGCTAAGCCTCTGGCCCATGACCAGCCTCCTCCCGCTTGCCGCTTCTTGTGGCGGCAAATTGCCATGCCGCCGCGCCAACTGCAAATACGGCAGCCGCACTCCCGCCGTACCAAAGCAAAGCCGCGCCGACGCTGCCGCCGGTGCGGCTTCGCTTTGCGCGGGATCAGCCGAGCTTTTGCTTCAGCGCATCTTCATAGGCACGGATTCGCTTGGCGTTGACGCCGAAATCGCTCGTGCCCTGGCGGCTTTCCGAGCGCACGTCGATGCGGCTGCCGCCGCCGTCGGCGACGACGCGGATGACCACGTCGTCGGTGAAGCCCATGAACATCGTGCGCTGATAGGCCTCGATGCGGCCGCTCGCGGGATCGTTGGTAACGATGGTCCAGCCGGACATGCCCTGCGCGGCGGCGAGCGCGCGCGCGAAGGCCTGATCGGGCGGCAGCGCCGTTCTCAGCGGCGCGAGATCGGGGTAGCCCTGCTTCTGCAGCGCCGCGACCTTCTGGTCATAATCGGCGCTGTTGCCCTTCTCGGCCGTGCGCGCGCTCAGCACTGCCGCCGAGAAGGTCGGCGGGTTTGCGGTGTCCGTGGTGATGTCATGGATGCGCGGCACGGCGCCCAGCGTATGGTAGTAGGACCAGGGCACGTAGAACATCGCCGCGCCGACCGCCAGGCCGGCCAGCGCCATGACGCGCCCTGAATTGCCCATGCTCGGCCACCAGAACAGCGCGACGAGCGAGACCACACCGGCGGCGATGCCGAGATAGGCGGCCGGCTGCATGAAGTACCAGAAGGAGGTGCGGAAGTGCCACATCCCCGCCCTCCAGCCGATCGGCGCCAGCGCCAGCATGAGCAGCGCGATAACCGCCAGCCCGAAGCCCAAGCGCGGCACATAGAAGGCAAGGCGGCTCGCGCCGGCGCCGCTCATCGTCATGTCTGCCATGATGCATCCCTTCCCAAGGCGTTCCCGCGCATGGGCCGTTTATTGCTTCTGATCGGCCCTTGCGGCGAGGCTAGCATGCCCTCCCGCAGCAGGCGAGCCAACCGCCGGCAAGTCACTTTTTCGTGGCTGGCGCTATCGCGCCGCCGCCATCGCCTTCTGCGCGGGGAGATCGTCCTCGACGAAGGACTGGACGATCTCGTCGATGCTGGCATCGGCGCGAATGCCCAGGCTCCCGGCGCGCTTCGCCACGATGGCGCGCGGCCAGCCGGCGACGATCTTCTGGATGACGGGGTCGGGCTCCCAGCGGATGCGTTTCACCGCCGCCTCGCCGCCGGCACGGCGCAGCGCCTCGACCATCTCCGCGACATTGGCCGAGATGCCCGGCAACAGCACGGTGCGGCTATAGCCGAGGCGGCTCGCCGGCAGGTCGTGCACCTGCTCGATGGCGGCGACGAGGCGGCGCGGCGAGAGCAGCGCCATCACCGCGTCGCGCCCGACCGGGCACACCACCTCGACGCCGCTCAGGGGCTCGCGGATGATCGACGACGCCCAGGTCGAGGCGGCGCGGTTGGGCCGGCCGGGGCGCACGACGATGGTGGGGAGGCGCAAGGCGCGCCCGTCGACATAGCCCTTGCGGCTGTAGTCGTTGACCAGGAGCTCGCCCATCGCCTTTTGCGCGCCGTAGGAGGTCTGCGGCGTGAGCGGCGTGTCGTCGGCGACGGCGGGCGGCAGGTCGCCGCCATAGACGGCGAGCGAGCTGGCGAAGACGAGGCGCGGCGCGGTGCCGAGCGCGCGGCAGGCCTCGAGCACGGCGCGCGTGCCGTCGAGATTGACGCGGTAGCCGATATCGGTGTCGGCCTCGGCCTGGCCGCTGACCACGGCGGCGAAATGGAAGACGCTGCCGGTGCGGGGATCGATGAGGCGGCGGATGGCGGCGGCGTCGGCGATGTCGCCGGTGGCGAGTTTGAGCCGCCGGTCGGGCTTGAGCGCCGGCTCGGGCGGGCCGACGTCGAACAGCACGAGCTCGTCGATCTCGGCCGCGCTGCCGTCGGCGCCGGCAATCGTGCCGCGCGCCAGCAGCCGCTCGGCCAGGCGCCGGCCGATGAAACCGGCGCCGCCGGTGATGACGACCTTCATGAGCTTCCTCCCTTGGGCCCAGGACAGCGCGCCAGTCTTTCCTCGAATGGCGGCGGAGGCAAGGGGGCGGCGCTCGATAAAAGTCGGGTTCGGCCGGGCTATCGGGAGGGGGTCGGCGGCGCCGCGGCGATAAACGCGGGGAAGAGCCGATGAGCGATCGATGAATCCGGGGGGAGCGGCCGGGATCGGCTCGGGGGAAAGCCGGGCTCAGGCCGGGTGGTCGGCGATGAGGGCGAGGAAGATGGCGCCGTAGCGCTCGAGCTTGCTGCGGCCGATGCCGGGGATGAGGCTTAAGCCGGCGAGGTCGCGCGGGCGCCGGCGCACCAGCTCGGCGAGGGTGGCGTCGTGGAAGATGACGTAGGGGGGCACGGCCTGCTCGCGGGCGAGGGCGAGGCGGCGGGAGCGGAGGGCCTGCCAGAGGGCTTCGTCGGCGGGGGATGCGGGCGCGCCTGGGCCAGCCCCCTCACCCTCCCGCTTCGCGGGTCCCTCCCTCTCCCGCGAGGGGAGAGGGTAGGAAGCGGTCTCCCGCGAGGGGAGAGGGGCTGAACGGCGGCGGCGGCCGTTGGGGGCGAGGGGGTCGGCGGGGTCGCGGCGGAAGGACACGGGCACCTCGCCTTTGAGCACGGCGGGGGCGGTGTCGCCGAGATGGAGGCCGCCATGGCCTTCGACGTCGACGTCGAGATGGCCTTGCGCCACGAGCTGGCGGAAGACGGATTGCCATTCCCGCTTGTCGAGCTCGGATCCGACGCCGAAGGTCCGGATCCGGTCGTGGCCGAAGCTCCGCACGCGCTCGGTCATCTGGCCGCGCAGCACGTCGACCAGATGCGCGACGCCGAAGCGCTGCCCGGTGCGGATGACGGCGGAGAGCGCCTTCTGCGCCGCGACCAGCCCGTCCCAGACGCGCGCGGGCTTGAGGCAATTGTCGCAGTTGCCGCAGGACGGCCCGTGCTCGCGCTCGCCGAAATACCCGAGCAGCACCTGGCGCCGGCAATTCGCCGTCTCGCAGAAGCCCAGGAGCGCGTTGAGCTTGTGGCGCTCGATGCGGCGCTGGCGCTCCTCGAGATTGGCGCCGTCGAGCAGCGCCATGAGCGCGGTCACGTCGGGCATGCCATAGGTCATCCACGCGTCGGCCGGGAGCCCGTCGCGCCCGGCGCGGCCGGTCTCCTGGTAATAGGCCTCGAGGCTCTTGGGCGCGTCGAGATGGGCGACGAAGCGGACATTGGGCTTGTCGATGCCCATGCCGAAGGCGACCGTCGCGACCATGACGACGCCCTCCTCCTTGAGGAAGCGGTCCTGGTTGCGCTCGCGCGACGCGGAATCCATGCCGGCATGGTAGGGGAGCGCGGCGCGGCCCTTGGCGCAGAGCCAGCTCGCCACTTCCTCGACCCGGCGGCGCGACAGGCAATAGACGATGCCGGCGTCGCCCGCGTGCTCGCCGGCGAGGAAGCCCAGGAGCTGCGCCTTGGCATCGGCCTTGTGGACGATGCGGTAGCGGATGTTGGGCCGGTCGAAGCCGGCGGCGAACACGCGGGCCTCGCCCAGCACGAGTCGCTCGGCGATGTCGCTCCTCGTCGGGCCGTCGGCGGTGGCGGTCAGCGCGATGCGCGGGACATCGGGGAAGCGCTCGTGCAGCACCGCGAGCGCGCGGTATTCGGGGCGGAAATCGTGGCCCCATTGCGAGACGCAATGCGCCTCGTCGATGGCGAAGAGCGCCAAGCGGCAGCGCGCCAGCAGATCGAGGCAGCGCCCCTGCACCAGCCGCTCCGGCGCGACATAGACGAGATCGAGCGATCCTTCGCGCATGGCGCGCTCGACCTCGAGCGCTTCCTCTTGCAGCAGCGTCGAGTTGAGATAGGCCGCGCGCACGCCGGCCTGGCGCAGCGCGTCGACCTGGTCCTTCATCAGCGCGATCAAGGGCGAGACGACGATGCCGATGCCCGGCCGCACCAGCGCCGGGATCTGGAAGCACAGCGACTTGCCGCCGCCCGTCGGCATCAGCACCAGCGCATCGTGGCCCTCGATCACGTGCGCGATGATCTCCGCCTGCTGGCCGCGGAAGCTCGGATAGCCGAAGACGGAGCGGAGGATGGCGAGCGCGGGATCGGGAGGCGGCTCGGCGAGAGCGAGCGCGGCGGCGGAGGAATGTGCGGGGACCATGCGGAGGGCTTAGCATGATTCGCGGCGGGGCGGCAGCGTCTAAGTCTGGAGCGTCACCCATACTGCCCCTCCCCCCTTGAGGGGGAGGGAAGGGAGGGGGGTGCGTTGCCCGCCAACACCGAGGACGTGTTGTCAGCGATTCTCGAAGCCCTTCGCGCTTGCCCCCCTCCCTTCCCTCCCCCTCAAGGGGGGAGGGCTGAGATGTGTGAACTCCACGCGCGCCGGACCTTGCCTAATGCTGGATCTCATGGCACGGCGGCGAAGAGGCGCGGATCCCACCATACCGGTTGCGGCAGGCCATGCGTTATGCGCGGGAATTCCGGATGATTCGGGTTGATCAATATGTTCATTTCCAGCCGCGCGACGACGCTCGGCACCAGGAGCAATAGCGATCGAGTCGACTGCTGCCAGGCTTCGCCATGCGCTTTCGAGGCGGCCCCGGCGATGTGGTCCCACCCGGGAAGGTGGGCGGGGGTTACCATTTCATACGACAGGCCGCTGGGAATTGTGATTTCGATGAAATGCTGGTTCGGCGGGAGGCTGCCGCTGCCATGCGCCAGCTTCTCCAACATCGCCGTCGAATAGTGCTCGCTGGCATAGATCACCGGACTCGCGGGCGTGTTCCACCTCCCCGGGTACAGTTTTGAACCGGTTGCGTCGAAGATGGGATGCGTTCCGGCGGGGTCGCCGATCCGATAGCATCTGAGGACTCGATCCAGCTTTTGCGGCGTCAAGCCGCGGACCCGTATTTCAGCCTTCCCAGGATGTCCTCGACGAGCCGGGCGCCCATGTCCGTTCCCAGCACGACATCGATCGGCCGGCGGCCTTCGAGCATCATGTGCGGGCGGAACAAGAAGGCTCTTGCTTCGTCGTCGCTTCCCCAAACCTCTCGCGCAAAGGTCCAAACTTTCGCGAGCCGGACGAGGCGATCGCTCTCCTCTGCCGAAAGCTTGTCATGCCGCTTCTTCCGCCGCGCGAGCGTTGCTCGCGACACAATGAGGTGTTTGAAATTTATGTCGCTTGGCGCAACAAACCGGCAGAGATGGTCGAGCGCGGTGATCGGCAATCCGTTCTCGATACGCTCTATAAACTCGAATGGCGAAGCCGGTCGACTGCCCCGCTGCCTGAGCCCGAGAACCCCCGCAATCTCTTCGAAACCGGTCATAGGAGAAACTCCGTATCATGTGAGACATAATATAGTATCACCTGATACAGGGGTCAATCCCGCCTCTCCCGGTTGCAAGGGTGCATGCTATCGACACTTCTCCGTCGTCGTGCCCGGCCTTGTGCCGGGCATCCACGTCTTTTTTGCACCGTTGGAAGACGTGCCTCCGGGTCAAGAGCCCGGGCGTGGATGGCCGGGACTCGGCCTCCGGCCGGCCCGGCCATGACGGCGTTGGGGATCGAGCGTTAGAGTCGGAACGCTACGACCCCTCGCCGGCGCGCTTGGCCGGCGCCAGCAGCGCCGCGACCGCGACGAGGGCCGACGCCCTCACCTCGATTCGGCGCACCGCCGGCGCGGTGTCGAGGATGGTGAGCAAATCGTCGGGCGACGCGGCGTAGTCGAAATCCTCCCACGGCTCCGCTGCGGATGTCCGGGCTTCGATCCAGCCGGCCATGCCGCCGCCGCCGCGGGCGATGCCGATGCGCCCGATCCAGCGCTGCGCGCGCTCGCGCCGCGGCGGATCGGCGAGCGCCGCGAGGATCTCCGCGACCGCGCCGGTGAAATCATTGGGCAGGATGAAGTCATGATCGAAGGAAAGCTGCGCCCCATGCCTGAGGCGGGTGAGACGCTCGATGTCGGCGGTCAACGCCGCCGCCGGGGCCGCGGCCCCCTCGATGCGCATCACCATCACGCCGACGAGGAGGCGCGCGGCGTCCGCCGTGCCGATGTGATGTTTTGGGGCCGTTCCCTCCGCAATGAGGCCGGCTTCGCGCTGGCGCCCGGCGACGTGCTCGACCTCGTCGAGCGGCACATGCAGCGCGGCGCCGATTCCGGCCGAGAGCTTCGCGAGCGTCGTCATGACCTGTCACCCTGGGGCTCCGGGCCGGTCTCCGGGCCTGGGCCCGGCGGCATTGTCTCACAGATGCGGCGATTGCCCGAATCGTGGAGCGACGCCCGGCCGCACCAGCGCCGGGACCTGGAAGCACGGCGACTTGCCGCCGCCCGTCG
>WNFA01000099.1_pt1 | contig 70289 bp, 52 predicted proteins | sample 5400481 | NCBI WGS metagenome assembly WNFA01 (sample SAMN13153340, study PRJNA577476) | soil metagenome | isolation source: 120 cm saprolite under Douglas fir tree site 2 hole 1 replicate 2 | place: USA:California | collected 2015-04-18 | reverse complement strand
GGGCCACCGGAGCCGATCGAGCCTTGGCGAGTTGCCAGTTCAAAGCCGGCAGCTCAACGCAAGCATCGAGCCACCTTTTTCCAAGAAATTCTTGGTCACTCCGCCGAATTGAAGAATTGGCGTTTTGCAACAGCCTTTAACTACCACGAGTTACGTCGCAAAAATCTAGAGATCCTTGGCGTCGCGATTCGCAATGAGATTCTTAAATTCGGGTTCGTCATAGAGGATTTTCAGGTCGGGATCCTTGAGACACCAATTCAGGTTTGAGTAGCCAGCGTTGACCGAGCGACGGAAGGTTTCCAGGGCATCAATTTTCATACCGAGGATACCGTAGGTGCACGCAGCGTTATAAAGAACATTGGCGTCGTTGGGGCGCATGGCCACGGCAATCTTCACGTGCATGATCGCTGCGTCAGTTTCGCCGGCGCTGGCCTGATCGGAAGCCAGGAGAATGCGAGCACGCACGTCGTCCGGGAATCGCTGTAACTGGTTTTCCAGAACTTCCCGTTCGCGGCGGCGTAAGCGCTCGGCATCGGCCATGCGGCCGACCTTTTCCAGAGAATTAATGAGCGGAACCAGCGCGTTGTAATCATTACTGACGATTTCCAAGGCACTGTCAGCCAAGGCGGCTCCATCCTCATAACGGCCCGCGGAAAAATACGCGCGCCCGAGGACGTCATGGGCACCCTCGCATTCAGGCTGTTGCTCCACGGCGCGCCGCGCGAGGGCAATCGCCTGGTCGTAGTGGTGCTGCGCGTACTCGATGCGAGCCCGCGCGGAAAGAACGTCCGCCAGATCCGGCGCCAGCCACTCCGCCCGCGCGCACGCTGCCAGACCCTTCTGGACATACTCGGGATTCGGGCTGCGAAACTCGTCCATTCCGCCCCACACATGTGCGATACCGGCGTAAGCCAGGGCAAAATTCGGATCCTGCTTGATGGCCTCCTCGTACATGGCGAGAGCGTATTCGAATTGCCGTTGGCGAAGATAATTTCTGCCGCGCAGGAAGAAATCATAAGCCTGCGGATTGACGGTAGATTTCCGGGCGATGACCTTTTCTTCCTGTGGGGAAAGAGTGATTTCGAGTGCTTTGGCGATGCTCAGGGAAATTTCTTCCTGAATTGCGAAGACGTCTTCCATGTGGCGGTCGTAACGTTCGGCCCAGACGGAGTGTCGCGTGGAGCTTTCAACAAGTTGCGTGGTGATGCGAAGACGATTTCCGGCGCGCCGAATGGAGCCTTCCAGGACATACATAGCGCCGAGTTTTTCGCCGACTTCGGGAGCGGTGACCGGCTTGTCGCGAAATTGCAACATTTCCGAGCGTGGATAAATTTCAAGCCGCGCAATCTTGGATAGTTCGGTGACGATGTCTTCGGTCATGCCATCGCGGAAATATTCGTCCTCTTTTGCGCCGCTTAGATTTTCAAAGTACAGGACAGCCACGGTTTTCTTTTTTGGTATTTGGCGGGCCGGTGCCTGTGCTTGAGATGCACTCTGCCCCTGACCCTGGCTGGATTGGGATCCACGAACGGCGGAATCGAGACGCCCGGAGGAATCGAGGTCGCGCTTGAGGCGTTTGAGGTCGGCGCGAAGTTCCGCGGCGCTCTGGCTGCGAAGGTCGCGATCTTTTTCGAGGGCTTTGCCAACGATACGCTCGAGTTCGGCAGGAACTTTGGAATTGTGCTGGGAGATGGATTCGGGCGTTTCATTCAGAATGCGATGAAAAATCACTGCGGAGGTATTTCCTGCGAAAGGCTGTGTTCCAGCAGCGGCTTCGTACAGAACCACGCCGAAGGAGAAAAGATCGGAGCGCGCATCGAGTTCTTCGCCGCGCCTGTTCCGGCGACATATAAGAAATGGTGCCGAGCGAACTGCCCGGACTGGTGAGGTCCCCGGGCGGAGAATCTTGGGTAGCGTTCGAGGCAGGATCGAAAGCATGCGTCGAACCCTCAGAGGCGGTAAGGGAAAGGACTTTGGCCAGCCCGAAATCAAGAATTTTGGAATGGCCGCGCGAGGTGACAAAAATATTTGCGGGTTTGATGTCGCGATGAATGATGCCTTTGGAGTGTGCGGCATCGAGGGCGTCGGCGATTTCGATGGCGAGGGTGACGAGAGTCTCGGTGTCGAGAGGGCGGCCGGAGATTTTGTGTTTGAGAGTTGCGCCTTCCAAGCACTCCATGGCGATGAAGGCGCGGCCCTGATGTTCGCCGATGTCGTAGATGGTGCAAATGTTGGGATGATTCAAGGTCGAAGCCGCTTGCGCTTCGCGGCGGAAACGACTGAGAGCTTGAGGGTTTTGTGAGAGTTCTTCGGGAAGAAATTTCAGAGCTACGGATCGGCCGAGGCGAGTGTCCTCGGCTTTATAGACGACGCCCATGCCGCCACCACCAAGCTTTTCGATGATACGGTAGTGGGAAATCGTCGAACCAAGAAAAGGGTTGGGGGCTGCCATGGGTTTGCGTATTTTAGGTTTGCGGCACGAAACAGTCAAACGGAGTTTGATATGGTCCTTTCACGCCATTCGCGATTTCGCAAGATTGTTGATTTATAGTAAGGTAGCGAGGACGAGGACAGCTCAAATGAAGCGCGCCAGACTGACTTTTTCGGTGTTGATTCTGATTGTGCCGATTACGTTCCTGGCTCTGCAGGCCAAACCGAGCCCGGCATCCGTCGAAGACGAGATTAAGGACTTCGAGCAGCGCGCCAATGCGGCTTATGAAGCGAACGACCTGGCGAAATATTTTTCGTTTTACGCGGCTGATTTTTCGCAGTTCTTGCCGGAAGGGCGGACAGACCTTTCACAGTATCGCAAAGATTGGACTGCGTACATCGAGGAAGGGAATCGCCTGCAAAAAGTGGAGATGTCCGACATGCACATCCAAGTCAGTCCGAATAAGGACACGGCGGTGGCGAGCTACATTCTGCATGTGCGGACCAAATTGAAGGATGGAAAAATCACGGACGAGGACAACCAGGAATCGGATGTGATGTTCAAACGAAACGGCGAATGGAAAGTCGTGTTTTTGCACTATTCCACTGCGCCGAAAAAATAACGCGATACAAAAAGCTTTGCGCAGCCTGAATCCCCTTTTCATTCGAATCAAATCCACCTGCAACAAAAACACTAAAAGGCCCAAATGAGCGAGCGCGAAGACCGAAAACTTGGTATGGACCGCAATATTACGAGGCGAGATTTCCTGAATGGCGTTGCTGTGGGAACCGGCGGGGCGGTCGCCGGATCGATGCTTCCTGGATTTGCGTGGGAGACTTTTGCAGCTTCGATTTCCGCGCAGGATCAGCCAGGATATTACCCACCTGCGCTCACGGGCCTTCGCGGAAGTCATGTGGGCTCCTTCGAAGCAGCGCACGGTGTTCGCGACGGAAACTTTCCCGCGAAAGGCGCGGAACCGAAGGACACGAAGGAAGATTACGATCTGGTGATCGTAGGTGGCGGCATCAGTGGGCTGTCGGCGGCATATTTTTGGAGAGCAAAAAATCCTAATGCGCGCATTCTGATTCTCGATAATCACGATGATTTTGGCGGTCATGCCAAGCGCAATGAATTGCGAGCCGACGGCCGCATGTTGCTGGCGAATGGGGGAACCTGGGCCATCGAGTCGCCTTTTGCTTACAGCAAAGTTGCCCGCGGAATGATGGACGAATTGGGGATTGATCCTGCCGGTCTGGCCAGAAAATGCAATCGCAGCGATGTATACAAAACGCTCGGCAACGCAGTGTTTTTTGACAAGCAGACCTTCGGGACGGACCGCTTGGTCGCAGGAGCACCGCGCGGATTCATGGGTTCTGAAAGCATGCAGGGCCTGAAGGGGTTCCTCGAAAAGAGTCCGCTAACTGAGCAAGTTCGCCACGATATTCTGCGGCTCGAGACGCAGGCAGTGGATTATTTTCCGGAGCTTAGTTCCGTGCAGAAAAAAGATCGGCTTTCGCGAATCAGCTACAAGAATTTTCTCTTGAATGTGGTCAAACTGAATCCACATGCCATTCCGTATTACCAAACACGTACGCACGGACTTTTTGGCGTGGGAATTGACGGCGTGTCCGCGCTCGATTGCTGGGCGCTCATGCAACCAGGCTTCAAGGGGTTGAAGCTTGAACCCGGGCCGTATTCCCGCATGGGCTACACTCCGATGGGATTTGCTTCTCCAAAAGAGCCTTACGAGTTCCATTTTCCGGACGGAAACGCGACCATTGCACGAATGTTGGTGCGAAGAATGATACCAGCGGCCGCGCCGGGTCACGATGCGGAAGATATTGTTACGGCGAAGTTCGATTACTCTCAGTTAGACAAGATGGATTCGCAAGTGCGTATTCGCCTGAGCAGCATTGTGGTCGCCGCGCAACATGCGGGCAATGCGGAAAATGCAACACATGCGGACGTAACGTATGTGCGGGATAGTCGGTTGTCCACCGTGCACGGGAAAAGCGTAATCATGGCTTGCTGGAACATGATGATCCCGTACCTTTGTCCGGAACTTCCGGAAAAGCAGAAAGAAGCGCTGAAATACGGCGTAAAGGTCCCACTGGTTTACACGGCTGTCGCCATTCGGAACTGGAAGGCGTTCGAAAAGCTTGGCGTTCACAGCGTGGCCTGTCCGGGAATGTATCACTACCAGATGAATCTTGATGTTCCTGTTGACATTGGTGGCTACCAGTCGCCCAAAAAGCCTGACGAGCCGATTTTGGTTCGAATGGAGAGAACTCCTTGCCTGCCGGGCTTGCCGGAACGCGATCAGCACCGCGCGGGACGGGGCGATTTGCTATCTACGCCGTTCGAAACGTTCGAACGAAATATTCGAGATCAGTTCGCGCGTGTTCTTGGCGACGGCGGATTCGATCCAGCGAACGATATCACTGCCATAACCGTGAATCGCTGGCCGCACGGATACGCCTACGAATACAATTATCTCTTTGATCCGGAATGGCCGAAGGGCGAGAGCCCGTGCGAAATTGGCCGCAAGCGTTTTGGCCGGATCGCGATCGCAAATTCCGATGCGGGAGCTGCGGCGTACACCGATCAGGCCATAGATCAGGCGTGGCGCGCAGTCGAAGAATTGCATTCGGTTTGATCGATTATTCATCGGGCCAAAAACTAAAATCGCAAACAAACGAAAACCGCAAGCAATATGAACAAGGAAAATCCTAGCCAACGCACGGACCGGGAACTTGGAATGGACCGTAATATTCCGCGCCGGGACTTTCTGAACGGCGCGGCGATGACCATTGGGGCGGCGCTGTTGCCAGGAACGCTCAGCCCGGAAGGGAAAAAGATCGACGAGCCGCAAAATCGGCCCGGCTACAATCCACCCATTTCGAGCGGCCTCCGCGGAAGCCATCCAGGATCGTTTGAAATTGCGCACAGCCTGCGTGACGGAACATTCTGGAAAGGCGCGGCGGCTCCCCCACAACTTACTGAAAAATATGACCTGATTATTGTGGGCGGGGGAATCAGCGGCCTGGCTGCTGCGCATTTCTATCGCGAGCGCGCAGGCAAAAGCGCGAAGATTCTTATTCTGGAAAATCATGATGATTTCGGCGGACACGCCAAGCGCAATGAATTCCAGCTAGGCGGCAAGCTACAGCTGTTGAACGGCGGCACGATGCTGATCGATAGTCCGACGGCATACAGCGCTGAAGCGACCGGGCTGATGCAGAAGCTGGGAATTGATCCTGTAGCACTCAACAAAAAATGCAGCGATCCAGGTCTGTACCGCTCGTTGGGACTAGGAACCGGAGCATTTTTCGACCAGGAAACCTTTGGAGCAGATAGGCTGGTCGCGGGACTGGCTGCCGGCGAAGAAGAAAATTCCGGCGATATCGCAACATCTTCGAAGATTGAGGATTTTCTAACGAGAGCGCCGCTGAGCGGGGCGGTGCGCCGCGACATCCTTCGCATCGAGCAATCACAGATCGATTACCTTCCGGGCCTTACGTCCGCGGAGAAGAAGGACCGGCTGTCTCGCATGAGCTACAAAGACTTTCTGTTGAATGTCGCCAAAGTCGACCCCAGCGTCATTTCGTTTTATCAGACGCGCACCAACGGCGAGTGGGGTGTGGGAATCGACGCTGAGCCGGCGCTGGATTGCTGGGCGATTGGATTGCCGGGATTCCAAGGATTGCAGCTCGAACCGGGTGCAGCGCCGCACATGAGTTATTCGGCTGCAGGATACGCAAACGGCGGCTCAACACGATTTCATTTTCCTGACGGAAACGCGTCCATCGCGCGATTGCTGGTCCGTTTGTTGATTCCGCCGGCCGTGCCAGGAAATTCTGTCGAGGACATCGTAACCGCACCGGTGCACTACGAGAAACTCGACGCGGATACGTCGCCGGTTCGTATTCGGCTGAACAGCACGGTTGTACGCGTTCGCAACGTCGAGAGTGCGAATGCCGCGCACGAAGTGGAAGTAACGTACGCCAGCGGCAAACGGGCATTTTCACTGCGGGCAGGAGCATGCGTGCTGGCCTGCTGGAACATGACCATTCCATACCTGTGCCCCGATCTGCCGGAAAAACAGAAGGAAGCGTTGCACTATCTGGTGAAAGTGCCGCTCGTTTATACAAGTGTGGGCTTGCGCAACTGGACCTCATTTCAAAAGCTGGGAGTTTCGAATATTCATGCGCCGGGAGCGTACTGGAATTCCGTGAACCTGAATTGGCCTGTGAACATTGGCGATTATCGCAGTCCGCGTTCGCCGGAAGAACCGATTTTGCTGCACATGAGCACGACGCCGTGCAAGCCAGGACTGCCTGCACGCGAACAGCACAAAGCTGGGCGAATGGAGCTTCTGGTAACGCCGTTCGAATTGTTCGAACGCAAAATTCGCGATCAGCTCTCGCGAACGCTCGCCGCGGGCGGATTCGACGCTGCGCGCGACATAGAAGCCATTACCGTGAACCGTTGGCCGCATGGCTACGGGTACGAATACAATCCGCTTTTTGATCCCGAGTGGCCCGCGGGACAAGCGCCACACATTGTTGGCCGCAAGCGATTCGGCAGAATTGCGGTCGCCAATAGCGATTCCGGAGCAACCGCATATACGGATGTTGCGATTGATCAGGCGTACCGAGCCGTTGACGAGTTGCTTTCGCTCAATAGTTGAGCGCTCGCCGCCGTGAATTTATTCCAGCGACTTATTCCAACGAAAAAGTGACAAACTGCAATTTACCTTCGCGCTGGATTTGCAGCACGATGGTCGCGTTCGCTGGCAGCGCTTTCAGCGCCGCGCGCAAGCGATCCAGCGTGGTCATCGGTTCACCATTGAAAGTTCGAATCACGTCGCCGGTCGTGAGCGGAATTTCCCCGGCGGCACCGGCGGCGCGAGCGGCTACGATGATTCCGTAGGGATCGCGAAGATCTTCAATCATCGAAGCGATATTCTTATCGATTTCGACCGCCAGAATCCCAAGCTGCGGCACAAGATTCTTTTCCGGGTCCGCAAGCGACGAAACCTGATCCATTTCGTGAGGATGTTCCTTGAGAGTGATATCGAAACCCATCTGCATTGTGCCGCGCATAACTTCAAAATGAATTTTCTCTCCGGCATTGCGAGAGAGCATGTGGAACGCAACATACGGCAGATTGTCGGCGCTTCTTCCGTCCACGGAGATAAGGATATCTCCGATGCGAACGCCGGCTACTTCCGCAGGGCCTCCCGGAACCACGTCAGAGATGATGACGCCATAATTTCGCGGGAGCCTTAAGCCCTGCGCCATCTCCGGCGAAATGGTCTGAAGTTGCACTCCAATTTCCGGCCGATGCAGATGCCCATACTTACGCAACTGATCGTATACAACCTGCACCACGCCACATGGAATCGCGAAGCCGAGTCCTTCAGCGCCTCCGGACTCCGACAAGATAAATGTGTTCACGCCAACGACCTCGCCGTTGACATTCACCAGAGGGCCGCCGGAATTCCCGGGATTGATTGGCGCGTCGGTCTGAATGTATACCATGGGTGAATCGGGATCGGTCTGGCGGGCCACGGCGGAGATGATGCCGTGAGTAACACTGTTGCGAAGACCCTGCGGGCTGCCCAGCGCAAAGACTGCTTCGCCCTGGCGCACGTTTCGGTAGTTGGCCACAGGTAGCGCCGTGAGTTTCACGCCATCTACTTTTAGCAGCGCCAGGTCGATCTCGCGCGAGACACCAATGATGTGCGCAGGCACGACAGTGATTCTTGACGCCAGTGCGCCAGCGACTGAACCGTCCGGGGATCCGCTGGGCAGCGCCACTTGTACACGTTGCGCGCCGTTGACGACGTGGGCGTTGGTTATGATGTAGCCGCTGGCTTCGATTACGAAACCTGACCCAATCGCTTTTTGCCGTCCAATTACGACATCGGCGTTTCCGCGAGCGCCTTCTGAAACCGCGCCGTAGCCGGTGACCGTGATTTGCACGACGCTGGGAGAAACTCTGCGCAGGAGCGCATCCACGGATTCGTCCCAGCGGCGGAGAGGATCGATTTCCGCTTGAGCTGAGGTACTGGTTGCCAGGCCGAGCGCCAGAATTGTGATAAATGTAATCAGAGCTAGCCTTTTCATGGCGTTCCGCCTCTCGCGATTTTTGATTCGACTCGTCGACTATCCACAGTTTGACAGTTGCCGGAGAACGATCGGGTACATAGGAGTTGCTTCATTCTAAATTTGCGCCGGTCTGGTTGACGTAACCTGCATACGCTTTTGGCATCTCACTGGCTTTCCGTAGTAAACCTGAGAGGTCCCAGGCTGGTGAGGGATACGGTACAGGCTTTTACGGCGCTACTGCTAGACTGCTACGGTTAATAGAATAGTTGATACGAGTTTTTTTCCCGAGGTCCGCGTACATGCCCAGGCTGCAAACCACCGAAGATGTTCGCTTAGAAGACAATCGCACGCGCAAAGAATATTGGAAGCGCTGGGGACCGTACTTATCAGAGCGGCAGTGGGGAACGGTGCGGGAAGATTACAGTCCCGGCGGCACGGCGTGGGAATTTTTTCCGCACGAACACGCGCGCTCGCGTGCCTATCGCTGGGGAGAGGATGGCATCGCTGGAATCAGCGACCGCCATCAAATGATCTGTTTCGCCATGGCGATGTGGAATGGCCGGGACCCTATTTTGAAAGAGCGACTATTTGGTTTGACGGGAAATGAAGGGAATCACGGCGAGGACGTAAAGGAATATTATTTTTATCTCGATTCCACTCCCACGCACAGTTACATGAAGATGCTTTACAAATATCCGCAGGCGGAATTTCCCTACAAGTCGCTGGTGGACGAGAACCGCAAGCGCGGGCGCAGCGTGCCTGAGTTTGAGTTGTACGATACCGGCGTATTCCGCGAAAATCGCTACTTCGATATTTTTGCAGAGTACGCCAAGGGCAGCGACGAGGACATTTTTATCCGCGTCACGGCATGGAACAGAGGTCCAGAAGCAGCGACCTTACACCTGCTTCCGACAATTTGGTTCCGCAATACCTGGTCTTGGGGAACCGATTTACGGCGCCCTGTCATTCGCAGGGCGACTCCGGTGGATGGAATTCTATCGGCTGAGTTACAGCATTGGCAGTACGGCAAGCGATGGTTGCTAGCCACAGGTCAACCGGAACTCCTTTTTACCGAGAACGAAACGAACAACGCGCGGCTGTTCAATGGCCGCAACCGCTCTCCGTATGTAAAAGACGCTTTTCATGAATACGTAATTCGGCAAAACAGATCCGCCGTGAACCCAGATCAAATTGGCACGAAAATGGCGGCTCATTATGTTTTGGATTTGGGCCCTGGGCAGTCTGCAACGCTCAAGTTGCGTCTGACCGACCTCGAACCGTTAGGTGGCATGGACACAAATGCTACGGTCGTTGGTACCATTTCGTCGCCGGGGCATCAGGAGCGGAGCGCGGAAGTTCCCGGGACCAACGACTTCGGCGCGGGATTCGACGGACTGTTCGAACTGCGCAAAACCGAAGCCGACGAATTTTACGCTTCACGCATTCCTCAGCAGCTTTCTGATGACGCGAAGAACGTCATGCGCCAGGCGTACGGCGGTATGCTGTGGTCCAAGCAGTTTTATCACTATGACGTGAAAACATGGCTGGAAGGAGATCCGGCCGGACCGCCTCCGCGCAAAGAGCGGCTGCATGGAAGAAACAAGGATTGGACGCACCTCTACAACGACGACATCATTTCCATGCCCGACAAATGGGAATATCCCTGGTACGCCGCATGGGATTTGGCATTCCACTGTATTCCGCTGGCCATCATCGATCCCGATTTTGCGAAAGAGCAACTGATCCTGCTTCTGCGAGAATGGTATATGCATCCGAACGGCCAGCTCCCGGCGTATGAATGGGCGTTTGGCGATGTGAATCCGCCAGTTCACGCGTGGGCGGCGTGGCGCGTTTACAAAATTGAGCGGCGTGTTCGCGGGGTTGCCGACCGCGGATTCCTGGAAAAAGTTTTTCACAAGCTGCTCTTGAACTTTACCTGGTGGGTCAATCGCAAAGATCCCGATGGCGCGAATATCTTTCAGGGCGGATTTCTGGGACTCGACAATATCGGAGTGTTTGACCGCTCAGCGCCACTACCGACCGGCGGACATCTGGAGCAGTCTGACGGAACGAGTTGGATGGGCATGTATTGCCTGAACATGTTGGCGATCGCGTTGGAACTGGCCAAGGACGATCCCGCCTACGAAGACGTAGCCAGTAAATTTTTCGAACACTTCGTGTATATCGCGCGGGCCATGAACGATTTTGGCTCGGAAGGAGTTTCCCTGTGGGACGAGGAAGATGGCTTCTATTACGATGTGCTGCATTTGCCGAATGGCGAAGAACACTTCCTGAAAATTCGCTCCATGGTTGGTTTGATTCCGCTCTTCGCGGTCGAAACGCTGGAGCCGGAAATCGTTGATCGGCTCCCGGGGTTTAAGCGTCGCATGCAGTGGTTCATCGACAATCACCCAGACGTTCCCGAGCATATCGAAATGACGCAACGATCGGCGCGCGGGGTGCGGCGGCTGCTGTCGCTGGTAAGTCGAAAGCAATTGAAGCGTGTGTTGTCTCGCATGCTCGACGAAACGGAGTTTCTTTCTCCTTACGGTATCCGCGCGCTTTCGCGTTATCACCTGGACCATCCGTATGAAGTCAACGTCAACGGGAACATCAGCAGCGTGGACTACGAACCGGCAGAATCGTCCACGGGCATATTTGGCGGTAACTCCAACTGGCGTGGACCGATCTGGATGCCGGTCAATTATCTGCTGATCGAATCGCTGCAGAAATTTCACCACTACTACGGCGAGGATTTCCAGGTGCCGTGTCCGGCGCGTTCGAATCAGAATTCCGATTTGTGGCAGGTTGCCAGCGAAATCTCAAAACGGCTCGGGCACATTTTTATTCGCGGCAAGAACGGCCGGCGGCCCGTGGCGGGAGCGCTGGAGAATTTTCAGAGCGATCCGTTCTGGCGCGACCTGATTCTCTTTCACGAGTATTTTCATGGAGACAATGGCGCAGGTATTGGCGCGAATCACCAAACAGGTTGGACGGGGCTGGTGGCAAAACTGCTGGAACAGAGCGGGGAGTAAACTACAGGAATGCCAGCAGCGCGAAAAACGCGAACGCCTAGTGCCAGCCCGGCAAAGCGTAAGTTAGCTTCGAACCGCTCGAATACCCGAACGTCAGGAATAAGTGTTGCAATTTCATTTGGTCCTGAGATCTGTAACGATCTCGTTGCGGCCGAGCAGCGCGAATGGCTCGTGACCAATGGCATTGGAGGATTTGCTTCTGGCACGGTCGCCGGCTCCGCCACACGCCGCTATCACGGTCTGCTTGTCGCCGCGTTAAATCCGCCGGGCGAAAGAACTTTTCTTGCCGCGGGTTTGGATGAAATCGTTCGTGTTGGAGATCAGACTTACCCTCTAGCGACTCACCGTTGGGCCAGCGGAGCCGTTGCGCCTCAGGGTTATCTGCTGATACAGAATTTTCGTCTCGATGGCGTTGTACCTGTCTGGATGTATCAGGCTGGCGCGCGCATCGAGAAAAGCATCTGGATGCGCCACGGCGAGAACACCACCTACATTCAATACACGCTCCTGGAGTCGGCGTCGCCCGTGACCCTGGAGTTGAAGGCGCTCGTCAATTACCGCGACTTTCACGCTTCAACGCATGCGGGCGACTGGCGTATGCGCATCGAACCTGTAGAAAATGGTGTGCGCATTACCGCGTTCGAGACAGCCGTGCCTTTTTACGTAAGATGCGCCGAAGCCGCGTGCGAACCGCAACACACTTGGTACCGCGACTTTCTGTTTTTGCGCGAAAGCGAGCGCGGCCTCGATGACCGAGAGGATCAGCTGTACGCGGCGCGGTTTGATGTACAGCTGCAAAAGGGACAGACCGTTACAATCGTTTGCTCGACAGAAAAGGACACGATTCTCGATGGCGCTGCCGCCGGCAGGGACGAAGTGAAGCGGCAATCCAAAATTCAGTCTGCGGTGAGTGCGTTGATGCAACCTTCCTCAGCCGAAGCTATGCCCTCCTGGATGCCTCAATTGGTTCTCGCAGCCGATCAGTTTGTGGTCAAACGACCGCTACCCGGACAGCCTGCGGGAAAGTCGGTCATCGCAGGCTATCATTGGTTTTCTGATTGGGGCCGCGACACGATGATAGCCATGCCGGGCCTTGCTTTGGTTACCGGTCGCACCGACGTCGCGAAACAAATCCTGCTGGCGTTCTCGCGGCTCGTGGACGGCGGAATGCTTCCGAATAATTTTCCCGACGCAGGCGGCGCGCCCGAATATAACACCATGGATGCCACGCTGTGGTATTTCGAAGCCGTGCGGCAATACTTTGCGGCCACGCAAGACTCCTTCACTTTGAAAAAATTGTTTCCGACTTTCGCAAAAATCGTCAGCGCGCACGTAAAGGGAACTCGTTACAACATTCATGTCGATCCGGCCGACGGGCTGCTCTATGGCGGTGGCCCGGGCGTGCAACTGACCTGGATGGATGCGAAGATCGGCGACTGGGTCGTCACGCCGCGCACGGGAAAGCCCGTAGAGATCAATGCGCTGTGGATCAACGCACTGGAAATCATGGTGGAGTTTGCGCAAAGGTTCGGATCCTCGGGTCATATTTACGCGCAGCTTTTGAAGAAAGCCAAATCTGGTTTCGGCAAATTCTGGAACGCCCAGCGAAATTGTTGCTTCGACGTATTGGATTCGCCCAGCATCGGCAACGATTCCACCATGCGGCCGAACCAGATTTTCGCGGTGTCACTTAATGCTGGCTTGCTTCCGTCTGAACAGCAGAAGGCCGTTGTGGATGCCTGTGCATCGCAATTGCTGACACCGTTTGGATTGCGGAGTCTGGCGCCGCACGAACCCGGTTACACCGGGGTTTATTCCGGTGGGCCGCGCCAGCGTGATGCCGCCTACCATCAGGGAACCGTCTGGGGCTGGTTGCTCGGCCCATTTGCGCTCGCGCACTCTCGGGTTTACAAGGACCGCGCGGCCGCACTCGGATTTTTGGAGCCTCTCGCAAGATCGATTAACTCTTACGGCGTCGGAACGCTCGCGGAAATTTTCGACGGTGATGCTCCTCACCATCCGCGTGGATGTATCGCGCAAGCCTGGACGGTCGCCGAAGTTCTGCGTTCTTGGAAGGAGTTGCAAGCGAGGCTGGCGTAACATGCGGCGTTTCTAGCCCCGCAATCCGCCGTCATTAGCACTTACTCCAAGCGAATGGCCGCCAGTTCGTACAGCTCGATCAATACTTTCTCCCCGTCAGCGCTATCCGCCAAGAAAAAATTGACGCGTGTTCCGTCAGCGCCCGGACGGGCTTCCGGATATATTGGAACTACTCCAAATTGATCCTGCAAAATCGCGGTGGCGCGATTTACGTCACTACAGCGGAATTCCACTTGTTGCACACCTTCGCCGAACTTCAAAAGGAATTTCGCAATGGCGCCCGAGCCCTCCGGATTGCGCGAGGTCAGCACGTCCAGAGTGACGCCCCCTTCAAAGTGCAGCGTGAATTCCGACGCATCCTGTTCCGGAGGGACTTCCGCCAGCCGCGGCCATCCATTCGCCTCGCGAATTTGTGCAAAAGTTTCCGGCCTGACGGCCAGCCCTACGGTTATCTCAGGGTTTTTGCCAAGCAATCGCGCGAATTCGTCATGCTTGCGCCAGCGCTGAATTTCCTGCTCCGCCCGCGAGCGGCCTGCGGCATAGATTTGGCGCGCCGCCCCTGCGCGCGCGCCGTCTTCTGGCGAAGACAACGCGGCGATCCATTCTTCATTCAGCTTAACCATGAATGCCTAACTCCACCGCATACCCCAGAGCAGCCGTTCGCATTCAGCATCGCGCACCTTCGCTTTCTTTACCGCAACGCTTTTTTCTTTGCCAGCAAGGAAAGCAGAACAGTTACAAGCAGCATTCCAATCACGATTCCAAGAGAAAGTTCGACGGAAATCTTCAGCCACGGCTCTGCAATCATTTTCGCGCCGACGAAAATCAACACTAGCGCCAAGCCGACTTTCAGATATGCAAGCCTTTCAAGCACAGCGGCCAGGAGAAAATAGAGAGCCCGTAATCCGAGAATCGCGAACACGTTGGATGTAAATACGATGAAGGGATCGCGCGTGATACCAAATACCGCGGGTATGGAATCCACCGCGAATGTGACGTCGGTAATTTCCACCACCAGCAGCACCAGAAAAAGCGGCGTAGCGAAGAGTTGTCCGTTTTCCCGGACGAAAAAGTTTGCTCCGCGATATTCCTTAGTCAGCCGCAGATGTTTGCTGAAATAGCGCACCAGAAAGTTTTTCTCGGGATCACTTTCCGCGTGCCTCACAACCAGCATGTGTGCGCCAGCTACCACGATGAACGCGCCGAAGACGTACATGATCCAGCTGAAACGTGCAATCAGGGCCGCGCCAGCCGCAATCATCGCGCCGCGCAAAAGCAACGCGCCCAGAATTCCATAGCCCAATACCCGCTGTTGATACTCATCCTTTACGGCGAATACGCGGAACACCACCAGGAACACGAACAAGTTGTCCACGCTAAGAGCTTTTTCGATCACGTAGCCGGTGAAAAATTCCAGGGCCGGCTGCCGCCCGTAGAAATGCAGCAGGACCAGTCCGAACGTCACGGCCAGGCCAATCCAGGCCAAGCTCCACAACAAAGCTTCGCGCATCAAAATTTTGTGAGTTTTACGGTGAAAGACGCCCAAGTCGAGGGCTACGGCGATAACTACAAACACGTTGAAGGCAATCCAGTGAAGCGATGTGTGCATCTATCCGTGTTTTCTTCCATGTCCGACGCCGGGCTGGCCGCCGGGACCCGGTTTTGGGCGCGAATCAAACGCTTCTTCGCGTTGCCTTTTCGCGCTACTTCGTCTTGGAAGATAGATTGTCGGTTGCGTTCAGGTTCGTCAACTCAATTCGAACTGTGCGGTTGGTTTCAATTTTAATCGGCAAATCCCACTGCAGGCGCGCGTCTCCCGCCGCAGCCGTCAGCCCCAGGGAACTGATCCAATAATTGCCCGGCGGCAGCCCGCGGATTTGCCCATGCCCATCAAGATCGGTGTCCGTTTTGGCCGCCAGATAGGTGGTTTGGGCTTCGGTTGGCGCCATCTGCTGCACGCGCCTGCGGTGAGCATTCTGCGCCTCGGCCCATTTCCGGGCGGGGTTCACGCCGTCGAGTTCCAGTTCCATCCCCGATACTGTCTCCGGATGCGCCTGAATAAATTTTTTCAAAGTGCTCAGGTATTCCTGCTTCTGCTTTTCGTAGCGATCCGGATTTTCGGTCTTGTCTGCATCGCGATATTTCGGCTTCGGAATGCCATTGGTAACACCGCCGCTGTTGGATCGTTGATAAGCCAACAGGAATTCAGGCACGTGCAAAACATCGTCCGGAGTCATCAGCTTATCGAAGCCCGGAAGCGTAATGTCCATAACGTCGTGCTTATGGAGCCACTCGCGAAGTTCGGGCGAGATCTTCAAATCATCGATAAATTTGTCCCGTGAGGGAGGCCCATCCCGCAAGTCAATATCTTTCACGATATCGTCATAGCTTTTCGTGAGCACGTAGAACGTGAAATCGCGCACGGGCTCTGGTTTGGCCGCGGTGGGAGTGACCTTCGCTGTGAAGTCCAAGGCGCCGGTTTCCGTTTGAGCGTGCAGGCGAGATGCGGTAGCGAGGCACAAAAGCCCCGCGAGAATATAAAGTTTTCTCATGTTGGCCATCGTAGCAGATGGGGCGGCGAGGCGGATGCGCAGTTGTTGAGGGATGTTCGTAAGAGGAATTTATGCTCTTCGGCGATCTGACTTATTTCACCTCGGCCAGAGGATCTGCGACAGCATCAAGCCGATCGCCAGAAGCAATACGGACAAGCCCAGGATCGCAGCAATTTTTTTGAGGGGGAGCGGGGCCAATCGTTCGGGAACCGGTCTGTCAGGTTGATCCAACAAATCGACAACCGTTCCGCGGTCAGGCGGCCTGCCGCGCCTGCTACCCGCCGCTTGCTGCTCCAGCTCCTCAGGCGATTCTTCGAACGCGTAGCTCATGGCCCGAGATTACGCTGCGGTTCTGCTCAAAACAAGCGGAAGACAGTTTCAATCGTGATCCAAGTGGCCGCTGCGCGGCCCTCCGTGTCTTTCGCAGGAACGAATTGCCAGCTGCGTACCGCGCGCGCGGCATTTTCGTCCAACCCAAGTCCGATCCCGCGCGTTACCCGCACGTCTCGTACGCGGCCGTCCGCACCAACCAGCACACGCATGGTCACCAGTCCCTGCAGTTTTGCCTTGCGGGCTTCGTCGGAATAGGCCGGATCGGGACAAACCTTGCAGATCACCTGCGTGGCAACGCGGGCGTAGGGCAAAAGACTATTTCCCACTCCCGAACCGCCGTCGCGCGTGTCGGCCATAGTCACGCCTGGACCGCGTCCGATTCCAGCTTTTCCGATTCCTTCCGAATTGTTTCGATCCGCCATCCACGGAAGCCCAAGGTCTTTCACAGGTGGGGCTAATTCCGGCGCATTGGCGTCGAACACAGTGGCTGGAACCGGCAAAGCGTGGAGTTTGTCATCTGGCAGCCTTGGCGGCGCCAAAGCCGTTCGCGACAAATGTGCTAGCTCGCCTGTAGTTGGCGGCAGCGGATTGTGAGCTCCTCCGCTGCCGGCTTTACTGAGAGAAGGTGTTTCCGCGTTGGTTGTTTGCGTCGGGCGTGTGTACCGCAATGTTGGCAAAGGAAAAGAACTTCGTAGCGAGTTAACGCCTGCTTTGTCGATCGGATGGATCGCTGCGTAAATCGCTACAGCAAAAATCACCACGTGCATACACGTCGAGCCCGCCTGCGCCCGGAAACTAGTTTTCTCGCGGCGTTGGTCCAAGAGGTGAATGGGCGCGCCATTCGCCGCTTGCGCAGCTGTGCGTGCGGCGCTCGGCAGCGTCCACACACTCAGCAAGTTTTCGTGAATGCGCTTCCAAAAGGCAGGTTGATCGGAAGGATTCGCATCCAAGCGCAGGGCCGGTTCACGCATTGCTCTCGACCTCCGTCGCCGCCATTGACGATCTCTGAGCAAAAACAAAAAGCGGCTGCAACGCACAGTGGGAGCCGCTGCACGATCAAAAGGTTGTTTTTCTGAGTAACGAGCTTCGCTCCCGCCAGCCGACAAGCGGCGAAAGCTTAGAAAAGTCGGAAAGTCACTTCGATAGGAACCTGAGTCGGGACGCTTTTCCCGTTTGGTCCGATTGCTGGCCGGAACTTCCATTGCCGCACCGCTTCAATCGCTTTCTCGTCGAGCCCCAAGCCAGGACTCTTCGCTACTTGAATATTCGTCGCGCGTCCGTCCAGCGTGATGATAACCATCAGCACGACCACGCCCTGGTATTTCGCTTTGCGAGCTTCGTCGGAATATTGTGGATCGGGGCAATAGATGCAGGTCGGCATGCCCACGCCGTTCACGCCTGCGCGGAACGCGCCACCGCCCGTGCCGCCGCCTTCGCCGGGGCCAAGTCCGCCGCCCGAACCGCTGCCAATTCCTGTTCCGTTGCCGTGCCCCAACGATTCGCTCACGCCGTTGGCCAGCGGATCGCCAAAGGTCGGCGCATTGATGTTGGACACGCGCAAATCAGGGGGGCCAAGCAGAGACGGATCCATCGGCAGCTTGGGGTTAGGGTTCTGAATCTTTACCTGTGGGGGCGTGAATTGCGTCCATTGGAATTTGGGCAGCTTGCCGCGATTGACAGGAGCCGTCGTATGGTCGTTGGCTCCTCCGCCCCCGCCAGCCGGTTTAGCTCCCTGAGGCAGTTTCGCCATGTAAGGAGAAATATCCAGCGGCAGCACATCCGTCTTGGTTTTTGCCTGCGTAGACGATGGCTGGTGAGTGATGATCGAAAACGTGATGAACCCGATCAACAGCACGTGTAGCCCGACTGAGATCGCCTGCGTCCAACCGAAGTTTTCATCCTTCGACCAGATCTCCTTGACGCGAACCGGCTTTACTTCAAAGGGCAGCGGAGCCAGCTTGGTCGGTGAAAACAGCTCCTTCAAACGAGCGCCAAAACCACCAAACCCTTCGACCCAACCTGTCGAAAGCCTGCTGTTAAATTGGCCCTTCGGTGCGCTCCGTCCGCTGAAGTATTCGCCGACGTTTTCCCAGAATCCGCCGCCATATTGCGTTGGCATCAGCGCGGATTTCACGTCTCCGCGAACTTTCACCGGTCGTTCAAACAGGAATTGCTTCAGGTTGGACCAAAAATTATCCGGCATCAGAATCGCCGGCCGGCCGAAACGGGGCACCGGTGCGGACGGCGTACTTCCGCGCGGTTCTTCAACGTTTGGACGTTGCGGTGGCCCCAAGTTGAGCATTGTCCCCGGCAAGTTCTGCACCTGACGCGCGACGACTGCGCTTACACTTAAATAGACGCACTTCCAATACTTCTGGCGTCTCTTCGTTTACGATTCTCTCCAGCCGGGATAGGTTGCACGGCCACTCCGGCTGACACCATACTCCATTCATTGTAACATACGTAGTTACACCACTCTCCGAAGTTTCCCGCCGCGCTACTGGCGAAAACTAGGGCTCAGAAGGGAATTGCGCTCGCGGCATCCATGTCCGAACCACTCGAACTCAAGAAGACACTCAACTTACCCAAAACCGACTTTCCCATGAAAGCAAGTCTTCCGCTGAATGAGCCAAAACAGCTCGAAGCCTGGCAGGAAGCCGATCTATACCAGAAAATCTTGGATGCCCGCGCCGGAAAGCCGCTGTTTGTTCTGCACGATGGCCCGCCCTATCCCACAGGCACCATCCACTTGGGCACCGGCCTGAATAAAATTCTGAAAGATCTGATCGTCAAGACCAAGAGCATGGCCGGCCACTATGCCCCGTATGTTCCCGGGTGGGATTGCCACGGTCTTCCCATCGAAACACAGGTCGAAAAAGAACTTGGCGGCAAAGGTAAAGTTGCTCCGGCGGAATTCCGCAAGCTGTGCCGGGCCTTCGCCAACCGCTACGTCGAACAGCATAAGAAAGATTTCAAACGTCTGGGAGTTTTTGGCCGCTGGAACGATCCGTATCTCACGATGAGCTTCGACTACGAAGCCACTATCGCCAACGCGTTCCTCGACTTTATGGAACAGGGCTACGTGTACCGTGGACGCAAGCCAGTCTATTGGTGCCTTTTCGATTCCACGGCGCTCGCCGAAGCCGAAGTCGAATACGAAGACCATGTCAGCCCGTCCATCTGGGTGAAATTCGCGGTAGTCGGCGGCGGCAAAAACGAAGCCGCCAAAATTGGCAACGATGTATCGGCGGTGATCTGGACTACCACTCCGTGGACCATCCCGCACAATCGCGGACTCGCATTTCATCCGGATTATGAATACGCCGTAGTGCAAACCGAAAAAGGCAAACTCCTTCTTGCCGCGGATCGCGTTGCAGCTCTGCAATCCGAGTGCGAAATCAAGCAAGCCGAAATTCTCGGGGCCTATAAAGGCCGCGACTTCGAAGGCATGAAGTTCCAGCATCCGTTTCTGTCAATTCAAGTCCCCGGCATCCTCGCCGATTACGTCACCCTCGATCAAGGCAGCGGCATCGTTCACACCGCGCCCGGCCACGGCACCGATGACTTCAATACCGGCCAGAGATATGGTCTCGAAGTTTATGCGCCGCTTGATGACAAAGGCGTTTACACCGAAGGGCTGCCGGAATACAAAGGCAAGGACGTCTTCACAGCAAACCCGATTATCGTAAAGTTGCTTGCCGATCGCGGCGCACTGCTTGGCCACCACTCGTACAAGCACAGCTACCCGCATTGCTGGCGCTGCCACAATCCGGTGATTTTCCGGGCTACCGAGCAGTGGTTCATCGGCATGGATGCGATTCCGCTTCCCGGCAAGGGGAGCCATTCCATCGATGGCAAGAAGTCTTTGCGCGCGGAAGCGCTGGCCGAAATTCCCAATGTCAAATGGATTCCTGGCTGGGGCGAAGAGCGCATCTACGAGATGATTGAAAAACGGCCGGACTGGTGCGTCTCTCGGCAACGCTTCTGGGGCGTGCCGATCATTGTGTTTTTCTGCGACGCCTGCGGCACGCAACTCAAAGATTTCGCCGCGTTCCGCAATGTCATCGAGTGGTTCACGAAAGAAGGCGCCGACGCCTGGTACCAGCATTCGGCGGAAGAGCTTTTGCCGGCAGGCACAAAATGTTCGTGCGGTGCCACGAAATTCCGCAAAGAGAACGACATTCTGGATGTCTGGTTCGATTCCGGCTCATCGAATCTTGCGGTTCTCACGGCCAAGAATGGTTTGGTAGGGCCCGGCCAAGATTGGCGTCCGGCGGATGTTTATCTCGAAGGGCCAGATCAGTATCGTGGCTGGTTTCATAGCTCGCTGCTTGTGGCTGCTGGCGTGCGCCACGCGTCTCCGTATCGCAGCGTTGTAACCCACGGCTGGACGCTCGATGAGCAGGGCCGGCCAATGTCCAAATCGCTGGGCAACGCGATTGAACCCGCTGAAATTTCCAACAAGTGGGGCGCCGATCTGCTTCGTCTGTGGGTCACGTCCGTGGAATATCAGGCCGATGTAAAAATGAGCGAACGCGTGATGACCCAGCTCAGCGAGGCCTATCGAAAGATCCGCAATACCTTCCGCTTCGCGCTGGGTAATCTTGGCGATTTCGATCCATCGCGCAACACGCTGCCCAATGACCAACTCGAAGAAATGGATCGCTGGATGCTCGAACGAACCGCCGAGCTCGTTAGAAAATGCCGCGAGTGGTATGCCGGGTATGAATTTCACCGCGTGTATCACGCGATTCATGATTACTGCGTCGTGGACCTGAGCGCTTTCTACTACGACGTGTTAAAAGATCGTCTGTACACCAAGGCGCCAAACAATCCGGCGCGGCGATCGGCGCAAACCGCTGTCTACAAAATCACCAGCGCGCTGGTTCGAATTGCTGCGCCCATTCTTGTTTTTACCGGCGAAGAAATTTGGAAGTATTTGCCAAAATCAGCCGGAGAAGCGTCAAGCGTTCATGTCGCGCTTTTTCCCGAAGAGTCCGACCTGCGCGCGGGAATCAGCGCCGCTCAAATAGCGTCGTGGGATTTGCTGGCGAAAGTGCGTGCGGAGGTACTGAAAGCGCTCGAAGCCGCGCGCAACGAAAAGAAAATCAATTCTGGGTTGGAGGCCAAAGTATTGCTAGGCGGCAATCCGGAACTGCGAGCCAAGCTCAATAATCATCTGACGCAATTGCCCGGGCTCTTCATCGTTTCGCAGGTCGATTTCTTGACCGCGGGCGCATCCGACTACCACTCCGAACTCGTTCCGTCGCTGGAAGTCTCAATCCACAAGGCCGAAGGCAGCAAATGCGATCGCTGTTGGAATTACTCTACTCACGTCGGTGAAAATTCCCGGTACCCGACGATCTGCGAACGCTGTTCGGTCGCTCTCGCCGAAATCGAAGGCGTTGCCTCTTGATTTTTTCTTTGCAGCCATGCGCCGACTCAGCCTTTGGCAGCACAGACTTCAGTCTGTGCTGCACGATTGCGTCCACACGCTCCCTTACTTCCTTTGCTTCCTCAACCTCCTTTTCCTGCAAATTCAAATGATCCACGCCAATCGTCTCCGCTGGTTAATTCTTACGCTCATGGTCGTATTTCTCGACCGGCTCTCCAAGGCCGCGATCGAAGCCAAAACCGCCGAAGGCTGGCACCACGAACTGATCCACAACGTCATTTACCTGGTTCACAGCAAAAATCCCGGCATCGCGTTTAGTATTTTCGCTGACAGCAATTCGCACTGGGTCCGCTATCTGCTAATCGCGGGCTCTCTCGTGGTTATCGCGATTATTGCTTGGTATCTCGTGGCAGCAGATGGAGTCTCCTCCCGCGCCGCAGCCGGTTTAGCATTGCTGCTTGGTGGCGCAACCGGCAATCTAACCGATCGCGTTCTGCACGGTGCGGTGACTGATTTTTTTGAAGTGCTATTCGGCTCCTACCGCTACCCCGCTTTCAACGTAGCTGACTCCGCGATCACCATCGGCGCAATATTGATCCTTCTGGATCTGCTTTTTTCGAAGCCAAGCCGCCCGAACGCCATAAGCAAGGTCGGTAAACAGCGATTCCAGCGCAAGTCCGAAGCGCCCCCAGGCAACACGCGCCCCGGTCTCGATTGACGCGATAGTTGGTGAGCGATAGCTTAAATTATGGCCGGCTTGCCGATCCCCTCGAAAACAATTCCGAAGTTCACAAGGATCCCTTACGCCTTCTTAGTGTTGTAATTCCTGCCCATAACGAAGAGGGCTGCATTGCTTCCACAGTGGAACACTTGCACCTCGAATTGCGACTGCAAAATGTTCCACACGAGATTGTGATGGCAGCACCGATGCTACGTGGTACAAGCTTCTGAGTCTTTGCGAACACATTTCCACACTCAGGCCGGTCCAGAACCAGGGAGCGCATGGATTCGGGCGCGCGGTGGAAAAAGGATTCGCTTCAATGGTACTGGCGACGCCGCCGTGGTGATGATGGCAGATGAATCGGACGATTGCCGCGACGTGGTGTGCTACTGGAAACTGCTGAACCAGGGGTTGAAGCTTCGCCTAAATCGCTTGGCGAACGCCTTCATCATGCTCATGTTTGGCATCAAACTCAACAATACGACCAATTCCTTCAAAGCTTATCGCGCCACCGTGATACAAGGCTGTCTTCCGCTGCTATCGCCGCATTTCAATTTAACTGTCGAACTTCCGCTGAAGACCATAGTGCGAGTAGAAGTATTTCAGCCGCGGCGATTACAAAAAACAGTGAATAACAAGCGCTGGAGTAACAGGACTCCAGCCGCCAAGCGTCCAAGCGTTCCCCTAGCTGCGGAACAAAGCGCCAAGAGCCTAGGGCCGTAATCCTTTGTGAGCCGCCTACTTTGTGTCGGTTGACGGGAGAGCTCCTGGCCGATAACTTAGAATTATGGCCGTTACATCGTGGTCGCCTCACCTTTCGACTGATTCTGAGATGGATCGCAATCTTACTCGCGGCCGCGACCTTGCCATGCATGCGGCGATATTCCTCATTGCGTTCGTTCTATTATTTGCGCGTCGCCCTGATGCGATCTTGCACGCTCAGTTCTATGCCGAAGATGGTGCGTATTTCTATTCCGACGCCTATCAATTCGGCTGGCGTTGCTTGCTGATGCCTTACGGGGGCTATCTGAGTACTTTACTGCGCCTCATCGGTCTCCTGGCTCAGTTGGTTCCTTTTGGCCTCGCTCCGCTGGTCATGAATCTGTGCGCGATTGCAATTCAGATCCTTCCCGTCAATCTGTTCCTTTCGGCGCGATTCAAAGCAATCTCTTACAACGTGCGCATGTTTGCCAGCCTGTTGTATCTGGCAATCCCAAACGCCTTTGAAATTCACGCGAACACAACGAACATCCAATGGCATTTGGCATTACTTGCGTTGCTGGTCTTGTTGTCCCAAGCGGAGGCCGCGAAAGCTTGGCGTTATTTTGATTACGCTGTTTTGTTTTTTGCACTACTCGACGGGCCCCTAGGAATTTTGTTGGTCCCTATCGCAGCATTTTTGCTTTGGGTTCGCAGAGACAGGCGCACCGCGCTGGCCCTGGGGGTCATGATTCCGTTCGCCGTAGTTCAGTCTCTATTCATCCTGTTTTCAAATTCGCGGCGCCCCGCTCCCAATGGCGCTTCCTTAGAACGATTGACTGGAATTCTTGGCGGACAAATTTTCTTCTCTGCCATATTCGGTTTGAGAAGTTTCATTCGACTGTTCGTCAGTCACCTACATTGGTTACCGTTGATTGAAACAATGGCGCTGGTGATTGGATTGGCGATAATGCTTTACGCATTTCGATTCGGGCCCATGGAATTGAAGGTTCTCGTCTTTTATGCGGCTATTGGCCTGACGTTTGCCCTCATCCACCCTATTGCCAGTTTTGCGGGCGAGCAGGAGCAGTGGGCGCTGCTGCAAGTTCCAGGCTGCGGTAATCGCTACTATTTTTTTCCAATGCTGGCATTTTTCGCCAGTCTAATCTGGATGTTGATGGACTCCGCCTGCAAGTCGAAAGTGCCTCGCTATGCCGCTCTTGCCGTACTATTGTTGCTGCCTGTCGGGATTTGCCGTGATTGGCAGTACAAACCGTTCATCGACATGAATTTTCAAGATGCAGCGACAGCTTTTGAAGGGGCGCCGCCAGGCACCACGATATCCATTCCGATCAATCCAAACTGGCATATGCGGCTCACAAAGCATTGACGCGCAGCTCGATCTACGACGTTGCGTCCGTAGCAAGCACAGGCCGCTTCTCGCGCGAGCAAATTCCAGGACGTTTTGATGCTAGCATCTCTGTGGCGCGCCGCTGTTTGTGGCTTCGCGGTATCAGTACTTGAAAATGTAATTTGGCGCCCGGCGCCCCTTCGCGTGGCGATCGAACGACTCGCTAGCGAGAATGTGCTTCGTCGAGGCCGCATTGCTCATTTTCTAAATGTCTGCCGAACCCAACCGGCTAAAATTGCTCGTGCCAGGCACCGCTCGTGGCACACGGCTCGACCTCTGGCTCGTGGCGCAGTGCCCGCAACTATCTCGCGCTCGCCTGCAAGAACTGATCACCGAGGGGCTGGTATTGGTGAACGGCGGCGCAGCGAAAGCTTCCCAGAAACTTCACGGCGCGGAAAAAATAATAGTTGAAGCTGTCGGGCGTCCGGCTCTTCGGGCCGAACCTGAATCCATTCCGCTGGACATCCTTTGCGAAGACAACGATTTGATGATCGTCAACAAACACGCCGGAATGAGCGTGCACGCCGGAGCAGGGAATTCACGCGGCACGCTTGTAAACGCGCTTTTGGGTCGCGGACAAAATCTTTCGCGTGGCGGTTCGCAAGCAGATGCTCTGCGCCCGGGAATCGTGCACCGTCTCGACAAACAGACCTCCGGACTGATTATCATTGCAAAAAACGACTATTCCCACGCGAAACTGGCGGAGTCGTTTCGCACCCGCGCCGTAAAAAAAACTTACGTCGCGCTCGCCGAAGGCAAATTCGAAAACAGTGCCGGCAAAATCGAGTTGGCAATCGGCCGCGATCCGATCCACCGAACGCGCATGAAAGCATTTGCTGATCCATCCGGCCAACAGCGGCAAATCTCGACCGGCCGTGCGCGCGAGGCCCGCACCGAATGGCATAAGCTCGCCGAATTTGGCCCTGCAACTCTGCTCGAGGTCCAACTCCACACCGGCCGAACGCATCAAATCCGTGTACACTTCTCCGCCGTGAAGCATCCCCTTGTCGGAGACTCTCTCTATGGCGCCGCGGCAAAACTTTTGGTTGGCAACTCCGAGCTGCCACCTATCCATCGGCAGTTTCTCCATGCCGCGAAACTCGGCTTTCCCCACCCGCGCACCGCGCAATGGATCGAGTCCCGCGCACCTCTTCCGCAGGATTTGCGCGAATACCTCGATGCGCTCGCCGCTGCCGCAGGCCGCAGCCTCGAATCCGCCAGCGAATATCTTTAACAACGCCGCGACGCGCGGCGCCGGCTTGAAATTGACCTTGCGGGCGCAAGCTCCCTATACTTTCTCATCATGAAAAATCCACTTCTAGCCCTCCTCGCCAGCGCAACTCTGCTCGTTTTCCCGCTTGCGAACTATGCGCAGCAGCCTCCGTCGCCTGCTCAGGAAAAGCCGCAACCCGCACCACCTCCGCAGACACAGCAGCAGTCCCCGCAAGAAGGCCCGACATTCCGCGCCACGGTCAACCTGGTGGACGTCCTGGCCACTGTCCTGGACCGCCGCAACAAACTGGTTTCCGATCTCGACAAACACGACTTTAAGATTTTTGACGACAACTCGCTGCAAGAAATCCGTTTTTTCAGCAAACAGTCCGACCTGCCGCTTCGCATCGGCATGCTTCTGGACACATCGAACAGCATCCGCGACCGCCTGAAATTCGAACAGGAAGCCGCCGTAGATTTTCTCTACAGCGTTTTGCGCCGCGGAAAAGATCAGGCATTCGCCATGACTTTCGATGACGAGCCTCAGATGATTCAGTCATTTACGGGAGATGGCGCACAGCTTCGCGATGAAATCAACAAAACCCGCGCCGGTGGTGGCACCGCTGTGTACGACGCCATCTACGAAGCCTGCGCGAAGCAGTTAAGCAATCCTCCGCGACCACCCGGCGACCAGCCGGATGTGGTCCGCCGCGTCATGGTTCTCATCAGCGATGGCGATGACAATCTTTCCAATCACACCCGCGGCGAAGCTATTGAAATGGCTCAGCGCACCAACGTTGTCATTTACACCATCAGCACCAGCACTCAGTGGATTCAGCTCTCGCAAACTGATCCCTCCAAACTGGCCAATCGCAAAATGCACCTCACCGAAGGCGATCAGATTCTCAAAGATCTTGCGGATGAGACCGGCGGCCGCGCTTTTTTTCCATACCACGTTGACGATCTTAATCAATCCTTTCAGGACATCGGAGACGAACTCAGAAATCAGTACACCATCACCTACAGTCCTTCCAATTTCGTTGCCAATGGCCGCTATCACAAGATCAAGATCGAACTTCCCGACCACAATGGCGACCAGGTCCGCGCGCGTCGCGGGTACTTTGCAAAATCGCGCACCTCCGCCACCAACTCCACGCAAAATCCCACGCCGCCAGCTCCAGCTGGCCAATCTCCTCCGCTTTCGAAACCGTGATGATCTTGCCCATGTAGGAGCGCAGCATGCTGCGCCCTTGCTTGACCCAATCACAACCATGCCGAAATGTTGGAGAATTAGTGCCTACTTGCGAGATGAGAACTACTTCGAAGCGTCGTGAAATAAAAACGCATCCGACTCGATATTCCCGCGCTCGATGGCAATCTGCTTTCCATCTTTCGAATACGCGTAACGGAAAATCAAATCTTTCGGGAAGGTCGTTAATTGCCTGCGATTCTTTCCGTCCAAAGACTGCTGCCACAGATTATCCACGCCCTTTTCCCGCACCACATATACAATTGACCCGCCATCCGGCGTAAACACCGGCGTCGAAGTCATTCGCGAGTCAGCGTCAACGTATGTCGTCTTGCCGCCGTCCGTAGGATCCAGCCGGATCATCAGCTTGTGATCCTCTTCGCGAACGTCAACCGACGCCAGCCACTTGCCATCCGGCGAAAGTTCGAAGAACCCGATAGGCGATTTGACGACCACCTCGGGCGCTCCTCCCTCGACCGACACTCGCTTAATAAATCGGGTTTCGGCTTGGTCAACGTAATAAGTCCATTTTCCATCTGACGAACACTCCGGTTCTCTGTCATTCATGCCGGAAGTCAGCTGCGTCACGTTGCTCCCATTCGCATCCATGCGCCAAAGGTTGACGGCCGCACTTCCACCACGATTTACGCGTCTGAAAACGATATAGCGCGAACCGCAAGCGCTAGGATTATCCGAAATGTGCGTCGGATCGGACCTTATAACCGTTTCGGCTCCATCCGAACTGACGGCCTTAATGTCATCGCCCTGTGGTACAAGCAAACGTCCATCCGCCAGCCAGCTCCATCTCCAAAGGTCCAAGTGAGACTGCAGCGGCACCGGCTTCTCTTCCGATGGTGACGATGCGAGGGCAATGCTGAGCTCAAAGTGAATCCGCGCTTGCGTAGCGACCAGCGTCTTGCCGTCGGCGGCGAGGCTCGGATGTTCATAGTCGTTGGTGTCGTGCGTCAGCGCGCGGAATTCTCCGCCTGGATAGCTGATGTATCCCAGTTGCCGCTTCATAGCGCCTGTTCCCAGATCATTTGCCGGCAGGATAAGCCCCTTGCCGTCGGGCAGCCAAACCGACTCATAATAAATCGTATGCTGCGCGATGCCGAAGTACGTGTCCTTGCCCGTGGCGACATCAACCGACAGGAATCCTCCGATCGCGGCTTTCGACGGCTGCACGATGGGAATGAGTATGACCTTGCCATCCGGCGACCACGCCGGCGTCAAACTGTCGCTCAAGAGCGATTTTTCCTTGAATAGCGGACGCTCCTCGCTGCCGTCGCTCTTCGCCACAACAAGATCCCACAAAGAAGTGTCGTGCTTCTCTCGCAAGAAGGCGAAGTGCTGTCCGTCGGGCGAAAAAGTGATGGGGGTGTCTACGTCCCGGCTCACTACGTGTGGTGTACCGCCCAGCACCGGTGCAGCGTACAAGATGCCGATGATGTGTTCTTCTTCATCCCGGCGCAGGAAATAGAGAAAGCTGCCGTCCGGAGAAAACGTTAAGGCCTGATAGCGCGTGGCAGCAGGCGCAACGACTTGCGCGTTGCTGCCGGTTGCGATGTGGTGAAGCCACAACGATTGCATCCCGGCTTCCGAGTGCACTTGCAGCAGGTACTTCCCATCCGGAGAAATCGCTGCGCGCGAGGTGTGTCCCGTATTCGTCAGATTGATGATGCTGAACTGCTCGAAAGGAACGTGCGCTCGGCTGTGCAACAGCGTGTAAATTCCATATCCCGCTGCCGCCAGCAACGCCAGTACGACGAATGCGGTTATGCTGCTTCCCAGCTTGTTCTGTTTTGCCGCGGCCACAATCACCGACCCGCTGGATTTTGCTGGTCGAGATGCGTCAGATGCCGATGTCACCGCAGTTCCCTGAGAAGCGTCGGACGCACCCGTAGAGCGCGCCCCAGACGACGAAACGGCTGGACTTCTCCCCGAATCGCTTTCCCTCTGCAGGCGTTTCAGGTCCGCCCGCATTTCCGCGGCCACCTGGTAGCGCACGTCGCGATCTTTCTCCAACGCCTTATTCAGAATGCGTTCGAACTCTGTGGGGAGACTCGGATTTAAGGTCACCGGCGAAATCGGCGCCTGATGCAATATTTTGTCGAAGATCACCGCGCTCGTCCCGCCCGCAAACGGGTTTTGTCCAGTCACCATTTGATACAGCACCGCGCCGGTCGAAAAGAGATCTGTCCGCGCATCCAGCTCTTCGCCGCGCGCTTGTTCCGGCGACATATACGCAATCGTTCCGACCGCCATCCCCGGACTCGTCAAATGCGTCTCATCCGGATCGATCGTCGCCCCTTCGGTAGTCATTGCCGATTCGCCCCGGACCAGCTTCGCAAGCCCAAAATCCAGAATCTTGGCCTGCCCCCGCTCCGTCACAAAAATATTTGCGGGCTTGATGTCACGGTGTACGATGCCTTTTTTGTGCGCCGCGTCCAGCGCATCTGCCAGCTGAATTCCAATGTCCAGCGTCCGTGCAAATGTCACCGGAGCATTTACCAGCAGCGCATCGAGCGACTGACCCTCGAGCAGTTCCATCGCCAGGAACGTCTTGCCGTTGTCCTCTTCAATCGCGTGCATGGTGCAAATTCCGGGATGATTCAGCGACGACGCGGAACGTGCCTCGCGCAAAAATCGCTGCAGCGTCTGTGGATCACGGTGCTTGTCTTCAGGCAGGAACTTCAGCGCAACTCGTCGTCCGAGCTTGGTGTCCTCGGCTTCATAGACCACGCCCATGCCTCCGCGGCCCAGCTTGCGGAGAATACGGTAGTGTCCAATGAGTTCGCCATCCATCGTGGAAAAGGAATGTTAACGGCTAGGCGCAAGCCGGTCAATTGCGTCGACAAAGTTCGCATTCGCCCGTCATTTCGAGCGAAGCGAGGAATCTCTCTTTTTTCCTTTTTGCTTCAGCGGTCGTCGGGCAATACTGGCAGAACGGCCATGTTAGCCGTGCCCGGTTCATCCCGCAGCTTGATGTAAAGCAGTGTTCCATTCGGCCGTGGAACGCTAAGCGACGTATCCGCGAATCCTGCAGGTACGGGAACGTTGTGCGTAAACTGCGGGTCTGACGCCACCGATTCCAGCAGGAACAGATTCGAACCGCTCAACCTACATTGTTGGTCCGGACTGTCCGGGCACCGGATCTCTCTCAGCACCGGCAGCCGTACCAGTGTCGCCAGCGGCAGCCAGTCTCCTTTGCGTCCTTCTTCGGAAATTGCGCGGAACCGCAGCGTGCCAAATGCCGAAGCTCCAAAGCTTTTCAGCGGCTCCAGAATTGCCAGCGCAGTCTGTGTGTCCTGCATCACTAGATTTCCCTCACTGACGCTAAGCGTTGCGTGGAACGACTCGTCCTCATTCGCAACCTCGATTTTTTCCTGGTGCGGAAACTTTTCCGGCAATTCCGATTTGACAAAAAATGAAATTCTTCCATCCTGCGGCAATAACTCCTGGTTGGCCAGCCGAATCGCCGAAGGATTCGGTCCCAGTTGAATCGACTTGTTGACCAGAGAAACCCTGGGTCTTGCCGGTTGCACCGTGGTCTGCAAGTCCAACACTCGGCCATCTTTCAACGCTACCCGCGCCACCAGGTTTTGTTCCGCTTGCAACGACTGGGTAGAGGTCGTAGCCGGCGCTGCAAGGTACAACACATCTTTTCTTTCTGCACGCGTCAGCTTTGCTGGCGCGAAATGCACTCCATTCAATTCGAATTCGTTTACTTCGTCCAGCCTCGTTCCTTCCAGTACTCCCTGTTTGTCCCCTGCGCTGATCGTGAAATCGTCCAGTTTCGCCGCTTCTGAATACGCCTGCAGCGTCAACTCATCCGGACGCTCTTGACCGAATCTTTGTACCGCTAGCGCAATTTTTCCCGCAGGCGCATCTTTCAACGGAAGGTGGACTTCAATCTCGTTCGTGCCGCTGACTCTCCATGCCAGCTTTACTTCCTTGCCGTCTTGCGCCTTCATCGAAATTTTCTCAGCGCACACCGCGCAGATCGATTCCAGGTGCAGTGTATCCTCGCGTCCCACGATTAAGGCGCCCTGATCCTTTTCCGGAACCTTCCAATCGGCTTGCTGTGTGCTACGTAGGTGAAAGCTTGGCCCGGCGAACGATTCAAATCCCCATTTTCCATGTAGCGTCGCCACTGATTGCGCGTCGAACTCCGCGGCTGTCACTTTCTGTGTGTCCACTACAAAGCCGCCACGCACAGCGTCTGCCTTTGCCGGCAATTCCACACTTGTTCCGTTCTTATTCTGCATGCTCAACACAAAGTCATGGGCAATGTCCGTGGAAAAAACCAGGGGCGCGCCCTCCACTGGGAGCACTAGCGCGGGATTCTGCAGGCAAAACACCTGCTCGGCATTCGGATTTCGCAACGGTGGCAGTTGTGGGGCTTCGACAGCTGGCAATCCCACCACAATGACCGATTTCGGATTCCGGAACGACGGCGGATTGTTCAAATGCAAGTTCAGTTGCTCGCCACCCGGCATCGCCAGCGCAGGAATGTATTGAAATTCCGCAGTGTGGATATTTCCCAGCAGCCTTGCCAGATCCACCACGGCGCCGATATAAGCGCTGTAAAATCCTCCACCGGCCATCGGCGTCGTGCTGATCGCACCAATTAAATCAGACGACGGCCCGGTCGTCAGCGCAGCCACCACCGATTGGCTGTGTCCGTCATCCAGCACCAAACGGTCGGTGTTTTGCGTTAAACAAGCCGCTTGTTGTTCCACCGGACGGTCGAAGCACTGCTGGTCAATCTTGATTTGTAGTGTCTTGGCCATTTGCACCGATCGCTCATGAAGCGCCGTCGGATCAGAGTCCGAAGTTTTTCGAATCTCGCTCAGATATTTTTCCAGCCGCGACCGATACAGCCCGGCCTGGTTCAAATCTTGCGTTGCTCTGACGAATACTCCCGGCACGGACCGTACCGCCTTGCGCAGCGTTACAAATCCTCCGCTGGTATCCGGCGCAAGAAACACCAGCACTTGCTGCGCATCCTTCGGCACTGTCACCAGAATTCCTTCTTCCCGAACTTTCTTATTCCACGTTTCCGCTCGCGTGAACCAGTCTTCCGGCGGCGGATTCGTCGATCCCCGCAGAAATGCCACGATCATCAGATAGTTCACCGATTGCGATTCGGGAAAATCCGGATGGATCCAGATGCGATCGCCGGCCTGGAAATTTGCCACTTCCGCGATGGGCAGCGACTTCCCGGCGCGCGACACTTTCATTTCTACGCGCGGCCCAGTCAGATCAAACGCTGCCGCCTGGCCTCGCACCACGCGCGGCGCCGCGTACAGGGTCAAGGAGAGCAAAATTGTTCGAATCAGGATCTTCTGGACGAGAGAAATATCTCCGGTGGTCAAAAACACTACGTGTTCGCTTTCCGGCCTGGGTTAAATCTACTTTGTTTTTGAAATTTACCGCGCTTCAGATTATAGCGCGTTCGCAATTGCCACCACGATTTTCTGCCAGCAGTGTTCAACCAAAGGCACAGGGCTTTACTTCCGTAGTTCCTGGTACACAACGGGAGAAAACATTCCGTTAACTCTTCGGCGCGTAGTATCCCTTGCGCGTCAGAATCTTATAATCCTTGTTCGTCGTTTCCACTTTTACTTTACGGAACTGCCCGTCTTTAGACGTGTTTGTCGGATAGTAGCCCAGAGTATACTGGCTGCGCAGTTCGTCCGAAATCTGATCGAACGCTTCGTTCAATTTCTTTTCCGAGGAAACCTCAATCGTCCGCCCGCCGGTTTCATCGGTCATTTTCCTTGCAACATCCGGCCGCCATCCATATCCCGGATCGTGCACCAGCAAGATGTGCATCACCGTGTCCGTGCGTTGCGCCGCTTCAATCGCTTGTTCCACTCGCAGCTTGCTTCCTTGATCGTCAGCGTCGGTGATGATCACCAGCGCCTTTCGGCCCGCCTCCGTCACCAGTTTGTCGTTGCACGCCAGAAACACCGCATCATAAAAAAGCGTGCCAGCAGCGTTCGAACGCGTAGGAATCGTTCCCGGCGTCACCACCCCCGTGTTAACCGCGCCAATCCGCGCCTTCTGGATCGCCCGTTCCACCTGCGCGCGGTCATCCGTAAAATCCGCAAGCAAATCCACATCGGTATCGAAGCTGATCACCATCGCCTCGTCGCCCTTGCGCATCACCCGTTCCATGAATCGCGATGCTGCTTCCTGTTCCGCTCCCAGCCGGTTCTGCTCGCTTCCGCTAGTATCAATCAGCAACCCCAGCGTGATCGGCATAGTCACTTCTTTTGAGAAAAACGCGATCTTCTGTTCCTGGCCGTCTTCAAAGATCTTGAAATCGTCCTGCCGCATGTCTCCAACGATGCGTTTGTTCTTGTCGCGCACCGTCGCGAACAGGTTCACCAGGTTCACTGTCTTTTTCAGTGCGGGGCCTTGCGCAGGCTCTTGCGGTACTGCCGGCGCCGCCAAACTTCCGGCAATCGCCAACACCAACGGCAGCTTTACGAAACTCTTCAGCGAAGGCATGTATACTTTCCTCGATGGCTGTCAGCCGCCCAGAGGCTGCAGATAAGATTCCCGGATTTTTTCGCAACCGGGTAGGGTTGTTTCTGCATCCATAGGATGCAATCAAGCGTAAGTAAGGATGCGTCAGCTTTACAGCAACGTTTTGCTCATCCTGAACGCTCAGAATTCTGGCTGGGAGAACATGAAAAGTCTACGAAAATCGAAATTTCTCGTCCTCGCGCCGCTCTTGCTCGCCTCCGGCCTGCTTTGCCTCTCCGGCCTGCTCGCTCAAGAGCCGCCCGCCGCACCCGTGCCCAAGGTTGCTCCCGATGCCGCCAAGCAAAATCCGCCGCGGCCGCAGGATTCGCAGATTCCTCCAAGTCAGCAGAATCCGACCGATAGCCAATCCATTCTAAAAATCAACGTCAACTACGTTTTTCTCCCGGTAACGGTAAAAGACGGCGACGGCCACCTCGTCCCTGACCTCACCCGCGGCGAATTCCGCATTTTCGACGACAGTGTCGAACAACGCCTGGAATTTTTCTCCGCGGAAGCTTTTCCCCTCTCAGTTGTAGTCTTGCTCGACAACGACCTCAAAACCAAAGACGCCGAACAGGTCGAATCCAGTCTCTCCGCCATCCTCGCCGGTCTCAGCAGCAATGACGAAGCTTTTGTCTGCCGTTTCGATAGCAATTTTCATCCCGGCAAAGGCTTTACTCGCGATCAGGACAAGCTACTGACAGAGCTGCACCGCACTCGCCTCAGTACCGACCGCCCAGATGTCGCCGGACCCGATCCTGGCGGTCCCTACTCCGGCCCAACCATTAACGGTCAATCCGCAGTTAGTCCTGGGGCCCCTCCGATTGCCGCCTCAACCGTCATCATCGGCGAAAAATCCACCAAAGCTCTCGACGACGCCGTTTACGAAGCCTCGCAGCTCTTAAAAGATCGCGGCCGCGACCGCCGCAAGATGATTTTCCTGATCTCTGACGGCGAAAATGGCAAAACCAATCACTACACTTATGGCAACGCTGTGAAAGAACTTCTTCGTTATGGCGTTACCGTCTACAGTCTCGGAGTCGGCGGCGGCTTCTATGAACGCAAATTCTCGCGCCTTCAGTCCTATGCCCACGATACCGGCGGCGACGTGTTCTATGCCGCCAAACGCAATTCGCTGGAAAGTCTCTACTCCCGCGTCACCGAACAGGCCCGCAATCAATACACGCTGGGCTACAATCCCCGCGGCAACGATAAAGCCAAGGACTATCACACCGTCGAAGTCCGTGTTCGCCGCGAAGGCCTCTCCATCCTCACGCGCGAAGGCTACTACTCCGTAACCGGCCCGCGCTAACTCGCTCGATAGGCCTCGCTTCCTGATGCAGCAGCGGCCTGCTTGCCGCCGCCAAGCTTTATACCGCTGCTTTCGCCGCCACACAGCCGATAAAATCCCCACGCCGCAAGCCCCAGCAAGTATTTCCGCCCGCCCATATTTCCTCTTGACTCTTTCTCCCATTAAATCTATATCGTGCCAAGAGCGCGTACCGAAACACTGCGACCGCGCCGCCTGAATCGAAAAAGGAGCCCAGGATGAAGAAGAAACCCAAAAAAGACGACAAGAAACTCCCCAAGAAGCCCAAGTAGCATCCGCGGATCTTTACCAGGGGCGCGGAACTTACGCGCCCCGCTCCTCGTATTGGGCAGACCTTTGCACTGCGACAGCCTGCGTGCCGCACTCCCGCCGTAGAGCCTCATTGCAACGCATTCCGTCCTTTACACTTACTCGAACCAGGTGGCGAAAGGCCGTGTAACCTTCCCGCAACCCCCGCATCTACTTAGACGGTTGTCAAAGTATCTTAGCGCTCGAAGCGCTCACGAAACGGAGATCATCATGGGAAAGCTCGCAAATCAGGTTGCCGTAGTCACCGGCGCCTCCAAAGGCATCGGCGCAGGCATCGCTAAAGCCCTGGCCGCCGAAGGCGCTTCAGTAGTAGTCAACTACGCCTCCAGTAAGGAAGGCGCCGATCGCGTCGTAAAGGAAATCACCGAAAAGGGCGGCAAAGCCATCGCTGTGCAAGGTGACGTCTCCAAGCAGGCAGACATCACGCGGTTATTCGCGGAGACCAAAAAAACCTACGGCAAGCTCAACATTCTAGTGAACAACGCCGGCATTTATAAATTTGCCCCGCTGGATTCAGTCACAGAAGAGCTCTTCCACAGCCAATTCAATCTCAACGTGCTCGGCCTGCTACTCACCACCAAGGAAGCCGTGAAACTCATCGGCCCCGAAGGCGGCACCATCATCAACATCAGCTCCGGAGTCAGCACCATTCTACCGGCCAACACTTCCATCTATAGCGCCACCAAGGCATCCGTCGACGCCATAACCAACATCCTGGCCAAGGAATTGGGCCCGCGCAAGATTCGCGTGAACTCCATCAATCCCGGCATGATTGAGACCGAAGGCGTTCACACGGCCGGTTTCGACGAAGGAGATTTTCGCAAGTGGATCGAGTCGCAGTCGCCTCTGTCCCGCATCGGCCAGTCCGATGACATCGCGCCGACCGCTGTTTATCTCGCTTCCACGGACTCGAAATATCTCACCGGTGAAACCATTCGCGTCACCGGCGGCATTTTCTAAACAAAATCCGCGCAAGAAGCATCAAGACACTTCAGATCAATCAAATCATTCGGTCCACCGGCGTCTTGCAGAAGCGTTGGCAGCAGCCATGTGTCAGTTGTGCCTTCGACGCCCGATGAATGACCGGATGTATCGCTAAAACCCAGCAGGGAAAACTGCGTTCTTCACCTTACAATGCGCTATGGCCAAATCAGCACGCAAGAAGAAAGCGCCGGCTGTCGCAACTCCTGACGCCAAGCCAAGCCTGGGCTCCATGCCGAACATTCCAGTGGCGGCAGTCTTCAGTTTTCTCAAAGACAAGAGAGGCGCACTTAGTTGGACGCTGCGCGACTTGACGCAAACACTGAATATCAGCGAACAAGACGCGCGCAGAGTTCTGCCTATCCTAAAGCTGCAGGGATACGTGTCCGAAACCAGCGATAACGAGTTGCTGACAACCGCCTCCGGCGAAATCGTTTCCGGTTCGAAGCCGCTGCGCTTTACACGCGAATGTGTCGACGGGGCCGTCTCGGAATTGTCAGACCGCATAGCAGCCAACAACAGCGATCGCAATGCTGACTTCAAGGTCACCCAGGCGGTTGGGTTCGGAGATTTCTTGTCCGGGCGGGCAAACTGTCAGGCCGCCGATGTCGGAATCGAGCTGACTCCGCGTGAACCCGCCGGTGGTCGCGACCCGGTAAATTACTTCTTGAAGCGACTCCGCGGTAAGAGTCGGTTCTTGAACCTCCGGCCATATGAACCATGGATGAGCCAACGTTCGCACCGTAGCTTGCTGTGACGTCAGATGACTTGCACTATCACTTATTGTCTCGTATTTGTAAACGTTATTAGCCTTGACTTGAACCGACTCGCCCACTAGATTTGCGGCTGAGACGTTCTCTCCCTAGGAATAGATTTATGCACCCAAGCGCGCGCATTTTCATAGAATTAGCGCTAGCAATGGGACTTCTCGTACCGCTCGGGTTGGCGCAGAAGCCCCCGGCTCCCAAGCCTCCGCCTTCCGGTCCGCCTTCCACAACGCCGGGCCAGCCCGCGACTCTGACTCCCTCGAATGCGCCGCCAGGCCAACCGACAGGAGATCTAGTGATGTTCCTGCGAGGGCGCGTTGCCACCGATGACGGGACAGTTGTTCCCCGCGATGTGTTGGTTGAGCGGGTCTGCAACGCCAGGGTACGCCAGCAGGTGTATGCGACTTTCGGCGGCGACTTCAGCATGGAATTAGGGGCCAGGGCCGATTCTTATGTTGACGCCACCGCCGAGGGAACTGCGCAATATGGCCAAAGCAGCCGAGCCCCGGAGACAGGAATTCCACGACGCGAATTAGCAAATTGTGAGCTGCGCGCCTCGGTTTCCGGTTTTCGCTCCAATGTCGTCAACCTGGTGGACCTCACTCCGGACAGCAATGTTGACGTCGGCGCGATCATCGTGCATAGAACGGAAAAGATCAAAGGCATGACCTTGAACGCGGCCGCGTACAACGCACCGAAAGATGCCAGAAGAGCGTTTGAGAAGGGCATTGAGGCTGAGAAGCACGGCAAACTTGCCGATGCCCGGCAATATTTGCAAAAAGCCGTAGAGATCTATCCAAGGTACACCAGCGCCTGGTTCCAGTTGGGCACGGTTCTGCAGAAGGAGACCCAGTATCCGGCGGCTCGCACCGCCTATACCCAAGCCACGACCATCGATAGCAAGTTCCTGCCACCTTATCTGTCGCTCGCTTCAATGGCCTTCGCAACGCAAGATTGGACCCAGGTCCTTAACCTTACGAATCACGTTTTGGACGGCGATCCATTGCGATACGCCGACGTCACCGGTTACATCCTGGACCTCGATCCGCTGGATTACGCAGAAGCTTATTTCTATAATTCGGCCGCAAATTTTAAGCTCAACAAGATCGAAGACGCTGAGAAGAGCGGTCTCAAGGCGGAACGCTTGGACGTGCGCCCGCGTTTTCCGCAACTGCATCTTTTGCTGGCTGATATATTCGCTCAAAAAAACAACTATGCCACCGCGATCTCGGAGGCCAAAATTTATTTGGAATTGGCGCCACATGCAAAAGACGCCGACCAGGTACGGGAACGGTTGGCAAAATTGGAAAGGCTGAACCGTCCGGTGCCAGGCGACGAAAACTGAGTATTGGCGTTGGCGCGGGGACCACAAGAAAATTGAGTTGCTGTGCGGGCAGCTATCGTGTCAGCCCAGGCGTCGCCCCCAGAATCCAAGGCATGACCCACGGCTCAGGAAATCACACCGTCAGCGCCTCTTCATGCGCCGGGCAAATCGGCTTATAACTGCAGCTTCGGCAATGAAATCCCGGCTTGGCCGTAAACTCTCCCGCGCGAATCTCTGCCGCCGCTTCCTGCACCGTCACCTGGGCTTCCGCAAGCTGTTTCGCGTCGCGCGTCGTCTCTTGCCGCTCATTATTTTGCAAATAGTGAAACACCAGCCGCACCGGATTCAGCTCCAGAATCTCCTTTACCGCAATCGCATAAATGCTCAACTGCAAATCCTTTTTCGCCTCGGAATCTTTGCGCGGCTTTCCCGTTTTATAATCGACAATCTCTACATCCTTGCGACCCAGAGAATTAATCTGGTCAATCCTTCCCTTCACGATCACATTATTTTCCAGGTCCAGTTCGAATCCCTTTTCCTGCTCCAATATTTCCGGCAGCGCTTGCCACACCGCGGCGTGGAACGTCCGCAACTGCTCTAGCCCATCTTTCTTGTACTCCTGCTCCTGATAATCGTCTTCAAATCCCAGCGCCGACCATTCGTTTTCGTAGATTCGCTGCACTTCTTCGAACCGCAGCAGGTTGCCTTTCTTCATCTCCGTCATCGCGCGCCGAATCGTCGAATGCACCACTCGCCCAAACGTCAATGTCGCCCTGGCTTGTCCCTCGATCGACCACAGTTTTTGAAACAAAAATTGCTGCGGGCAGCTGCGATATCCCATAACGCTCGAAGGGCTCAGCTTCAACGGTTCCGGAATCTCCGGGTAGTAAGTCTCCGCCCATTCCGCCACTCGCGAAAAGATCTTCGCCGGTCCACGGGCAGGGAAGAGCTGCGCTTCGAATTCGCTCGAAGCCGTTCCTCCCTCTTCGCCGCCTGCAATCGTCACTCTTGGCGCTATCTGTATCACATCGCGCCTCTTGGTCGCCGCATCCATCAAAATGTCTTCAATGAACAGCGGTACTTTGCCCTTTTTCTCCGTGATCGTCGTCAGCGTCAGCCGGTCTTCCGCACGCGTCAGCGCCACATAAAACAGCCGCCGCTCCTCTTGCGTGTGGTAATCGCCTTCCGGCAACTCTTCCTTCATCAATTCCAACGGAAATTCAAATAGCGGCTTGCGATCGCTCACTGGAAACGCTCGCGAATTTACACGCAATACAAATACCTGCGGAAATTCCAGCCCCTTCGCGCCATGTACCGTCATCAACTGCACCGCGTCGCCAGGAGCTTCGTCATCGTTCAAAGAAATCACGCAGTTCGCCTGCTGATAGTAATCCAGATATTCCAGAAATTCCGCCAGTTGCCGCGTCTCGCTCTTCGGCTCCCACTCCGTCACGAATTCCGCCAACCGTTGCACGTATTTCCGGTCCTGCCCGCTGGCTCGCTGCGCAATCTCCAGCCATTCCGTCAAATCGTTCAAAATCTCCTGCGCGTTGCGCCGCCTCAACGTTTTTCGTTGCTCACATAAAAACTCCAGCAGCGTTCCTACCGCCGCAGGCGAAGCGTCGAACGGCAATTCTCCCTGCGGAAGTTGCAGCATGTCATAAATCGCTTTGCGTTCTTTTCTCGCGCGTTCCGCAAGCCGCACAATATCCGGCGCCTCCAGTCCCCATGCGGGTGCCGCCAGCACTCGCACGCATGCCACATCATCGTAAGGTTGCGCGATCAGCCGCAGGTAACAAAGCACATCGCGCACCAGCGGATGATCCAGAATCGAGAGATTGCTGATCACGAACGGAATTGTTCGCCGCGTCAACTCTTCCACCAGCAAGTCCCGGTGCGCGTGTTGCCGGTATAGCACCGCAAAATCTTTCCATCGCCTTCCCGCTGTGTGGCCCCGCTCCATTTCTCCCGCTACCCAACTGGCTTCCTCTTCCTGGCCTGCCAGCTCCACGATGCGGACCTTCTCTCCCTCGTTCTTGCTGGCGTTCAATACTTTTTGCGGAAAATCTGCGCTGGTTTCGTTGTGCGAAATCGCCTGAGTCGCCGCTCGTAAAATATTTGGCGTCGAACGGTAGTTTTCCTGCAGCAATACCCGCAGTTTGGTTGAGTCCTGGCCTTCTTTCCAACCTGCAAAGCGTTGCAGAAATAACTTAAAACTTCCAAACGATGCGCCGCGAAACCGGTAAATCGCCTGATCGTTATCTCCAACCACCACAATATTTCGCGGCGGCGCTGCAATCAGCTCCAGCAATCGCAATTGCGCGATGTTGGTATCCTGAAATTCATCCACTAACACGTGCCGGAATCTTTTCTGCAGCTTCTCTCGCAACACTACGTCGTTCTCCAGCAGCTTCACCGCTTCGGTCATTAACCCGTTCAGCGCCACCGCATTTTTCTCGCGAAGCAATTCTTCGCTCGCGCTGTAGGCGCGCGCAATCTCGAGCTGTTTTTCCACTTCTTCCAACCGCTCTTTGTACGTCTGTTCCTCAATCTGCAGTCGTTCCGCTTGCAGCTTCGCGGCCAATCCTTCCGCGTATTCTTTGTATTTTTCGCAGGAAACCAGTTCATCCTGGCAACGTGAAAAAAACTGAATAAAATCCGTCAGAAATTGCCCCGGCTCCGCCAGCCTCCGGTATTTATCCAGTTGCAGCCTGCGCATGTTCCGCCGCAACAAAATCCAGTGATCCACCGTTTCCAGCGGCACGCGTGCTGGCGCGCCCTCTTTTAGAATCGTTTCGCAAAACGCATGAAACGTAGTGAGCGTGATTCCGTTCGAGCGTTCTCCGCAAGCTCTCCGTACCCGCCGCAACATTTCGCCCGCGGCCTTTTTCGTGAAGGTCAGTCCAAGAATGTTTTCGCCCAACAGGGAACTGTCTCGTTCGAACAGCTGCCGGATGCGCTCCGTAATCACCCGGGTCTTCCCCGTCCCCGCTCCCGCAATCACCAGCAGAGGTCCATCGCCATGCTCAATCGCACGCCGCTGCGCCGCATTCATCTCCGTGCCTGTACCAGCAACCGCCGGCAGCGGCTCATAATCAAAAAGTTTTGCCATGCTTTTATGAGTCTACCTTTTTGAGAGGCGAAGAGGAAGCGAAACTAATACCAGCTTCGGTCTCTAGCGGCCGCCTGGCACTCTGCTTCTTTGTGCTCTTATACGATTTTCCCTTTCAGCGTTGCGATTTCTTGCCGGCCGCTACGTCCGCATTGAATTCTTGCGATTTGTTCTTCGGCACGGTGAGCGACTTCCAGTTCGGGCCCGCATAATGCCTCGCCAGGAGCACCATTTGTCCCACGTGGTAGTTGTAATGCGCCACCTGCCGATTGATCGCCTGCATCACCGAATGTTCCTCGCCGCGAATCTTCACCGCCTTCGTCATGTCCGCGTCTTGCAGACTTTGCAACGCCGTGAAAACGCATTTCCATCCCGCATCCCACAAATCCAGAATCTCCGCGCGATTTTTGGGAGGCTTTTCGAATTCCGCGTCACGGTCGCGCGTCGGTTTCTCGCCGTCGGCAGTAAGGAAATCCGTCCACCGCGAAATCATGTTTCCCCAAAGATGCTTCACAATCGTCGCAATCGAATTCGACTGATCATCGAGCAGCGCAAGCAATCCTTCATCCGGACACTGCGCCATCGCGGTTTCGCCCAGCCTCTTGTAGTACTGAAAAAGGCTGATCGAATCTTTCAAATATGAGTCGGTTCGTTCGTGTGCCATGCGTGCATTCTACTTTGGAGTGCGGTTTATCCCGAATAATTTGTCTGGGCAGCCTTGCTGCCGCTTTTTTCGCGCAGACGGCAAGTCATGCTAAATTCACAAAAACCTTCTTGACAATTCGCTTTTTATTCGCCTATAGTTCTCCCGCCGTACACCAAAATTGGAGGACCACAATGTCCATCGCACAAACTCTGCTCCCCGAATTCGAACAAGAAATGGCCAATACCCGCAAAGTTCTCGAACGCGTTCCCGACGAAAAGTGGAACTGGAAACCGCACGATAAATCCGGAACCACCGGCTGGCTCGCCGCTCACGTCGGAACCGTTCCCGGTTGGCTCATCATGACGCTGAATTCCGAGAGTCTCGACTACGCGCCCGTCGACGGCCCCAGCTACACGCCACCCAAAATCGAAAACTCGAAAGAGCTTCTCGCCGCGTTTGACAAAGAAAGCGCGGAAGCGCGCGCGGCCCTCACAAAGGCCAGTGATCAAGACATGATGCAGAATTGGAGTTTGCTCGCTGGAGGAAAAGAAATTTTCACCATGCCGCGCGTCGCGTGCGTCCGCGGAATGATCATGAATCATCTGATTCATCATCGCGGCCAACTCACAGTTTACCTTCGTCTCCTCAACGTTCCGGTTCCCGGCCTCTACGGCCCCTCCGCAGACGAACAGTAATCGCGGACCAGACGCCGCGCTGGCGTGCGCCACGCGCTGCAGCGAAAATCGCTATAATGGAGTTTCGGTCCGGAGGTTCAAGATGGAAACTCCCGTTATTCTTTCCGCAGTGCGTACGCCCGTCGGCAAGTTCCAGGGCGGCCTGTCGAGTTTTTCCGCTCCAGAACTCGGCGGCAAAGTAATCGCCGAAGCGGCTCGCCGCGCAGGCATCGACACAAAACAAATTGACGAAGCGATTCTCGGCAACGTTGTCCAAGCCGGACTCGGCCAGAATCCCGCGCGCCAGGCCGCGCTAAAAGGCGGATGCGATCCGCGGGTTGCGGCGATGACGATCAACAAAGTTTGCGGTTCAGGTTTGAAGGCGGTTGCGCTTGCAGCGCAAGCGGTCGCGCTCGGCGAAAGTGAAATCGTCGTTGCGGGCGGAATGGAGGCGATGTCCAACTGCCCGTATCTTTTGCCGCAAGCGCGCACCGGATATCGTATCGGCGATGGCGTGATTGTGGATTCGATGGTACACGACGGATTGTGGGATGCGTACGAAAATTTTCATATGGGAATGACCGGAGAACTGGTCGCGGAAAAATATGAAATTGCCCGAGCAGAGCAAGATAAATTCGCGCTTGAGAGCCATCAGAAAGCAGTGCGCGCCCGCAAGTCCTGTTTTTTTGAAGCGCAGATTCTGCCGATTGAAGTGCCGCAAAAAAAAGGTGATTCGCTCGTTATCAAATATGACGAATCGCCGCGCGAAGATACTTCACTTGAAGCGCTGGCAAAACTGAAGCCCGCGTTCAAAAAAGATGGCACAGTCACTGCCGGAAACGCCCCCGGAACCAGCGACGGTGCTGCCGCGCTGATTGTCACCAGCGAACGCAACGCCTCGCGCTTGGGAAAAACTCCCATCGCTCGCATCGTCGCGCAAGCCGTGAGCGGCGTCGAACCGAAATGGGTAATGATGGCGCCGGTCGATGCCGTCGAAAAACTTTTGGTAAAAACCGGGTGGGACCGCGACAAAGACGTCGATCTCATTGAGCTCAACGAAGCCTTTGCCGTAGCTGCGATCGCCGTCACCCGGCAACTGAAACTCAATCCCGAAAAAGTCAACGTCAACGGCGGCGCAGTCGCCATCGGCCATCCAATTGGAGCGAGCGGCGCACGCATCTTGGTAACTCTTCTGTATGAATTGCAGCGCCGTAATCTGAAGCGCGGCATTGCCGCGCTGTGCCTCGGCGGCGGCAACGCTGTAGCCCTCGCCGTCGAGCGTTTCTGAATTTATTTCTGCTCGCGTACTCCTCCATGGTTAGTTGGTTTGCTCGCCGGGATTGGAAGCGGCGGATCCAACTTCGCCGTCTTCGTTCCATTGGTGCCCACACGAATGGCATTTCCAACCTGCTGTGGTCACTGGAATTGGCACGCTTGTAATGTACATCGCGCCAAAAGTCAGAGGCTTGTTCAATCCGTCCAAGGAAATATCCATCGAACCGCACTTCCGACAGTGCGGTTGCTCGTATTCTCCGACTCCCTCGACATCAAATTTCTCGGGTGTGCTTTCGTCCAACAGCTGGATGGCGGCCTCGGCATCTTTTTCGGGAACCAGCAATTTGATCCCGCCGACAAGATTGGAATAAAACCAGTCGAGCCTGACCAGATTGTCGTCCGCAAGGATGCAGTCTACGCCGGCAGACTCCAGGACACTTTTTGCAATCGAAGCCTCGGGCAGATCGCGATAGCGACGAATCATTACAGGCTTCCGCGCCTCCGACTCGGCGATTTCATTCGCATGGTTGGCTGCAATCTCGGCCGGTGGTGTGAGATCGCGTCTGGACATTTCAGAGTGAAGCACGCTCTTGGCAACTTCTGTCAGCGCCGGAAAGTCGCGCGCGACTTTCTCCAATTCACCGTCTTCCATCGCAGCGTACCGCGCTACAAGACGCTGATGTTCTTTTTCGGAATCTATCTGTGTCATAGGTTGGGCATGATATCGCTTGCTGACCGGGATGGCCACGCGAAACATATGGCCAGACTGCGACGGCAACGCGCTGCAGGCTTGAATACTAGACAATTGACTTCTCAACTTCCCGGCCGGGCGTCAGGTCTTGCGCGCAGTAGGGGCAGAACTTATCCGTTTCGGCGACTTCGCGTTTGCAATTGGGGCAGCTGGGATGCAAATTGCATTTGCAGTTGGGGCAGAAATTGAAGCGAGCACCGACCTTGGTGGAGCAGCGCGGGCAGGGGAATGGCAGCGGCTCGCGTACCTGGAAGTACAGAATGAAACCGATGGCGAAGAATGGCCAGGAGAGCAGCATGCACAAAAGCAGCCAAAGCCCTCCATTCATTCCGCGGCGCCGCGCATCGCGGTATACGTAACCGAGAGCCGTCAACCAAATGGTGATAATTATGGCCACGAGAGTGATGATTCCCGCCAACGCGAGAGATGCGATTGCGGGATGGCCAGCCAAATCTGGCGGGAAAGTTTCGCCATTGACGCCAGAGAGATTTATCAGCGTACCGATGGCGATGGCCGCGAGCCACAGCACCACGCAGGTCCACACCACCCACTTCGGTACGATTTTTATTTCCTCGCGCAGCAGAAATCTTTCCCTTTTCCTGCGGAACCGGATCAGCTTCATGCGTTCATCGAATGCTTCGCTCATGCTCTCCTCGTTTTCTAAGATCCTCTCGCGTTTGTGTCTGCTCGGCCCGTGCGCCTGCGGAAAAAATCATTCCATCTGGTCCGGCTGCGTCATACGCTTATCGGAAAGCGCAGCCCATGCGGCGATCATCGGCGGAACGCTCCACCAGAGTACGAAGCCCGCCTGCAGCAGAAGCTTGGGTGCGCCGGTTTCCTGGCCGAGCCACTCGATTCCGCGCCAGACCCAGGGAGCAGTGCTGACACCGAGGGCCCAGGACACCGCGGCAATGGCCCAGACGAATTTTTTTGCCGGTTCTTTTTCGCGAAGTTCTTCGGCGCGCATGCGCACCCGGAATTGCGCGCGGCTGGCGAGGTTGGTGGGCAGATCCAGATGCATGGTACGCAGAGCAGAGAGCGATTGGCGAAGTTGGAGTTGTTCGGCGGCGCAGGATTCGCATTCGGCGACGTGTGCGTTGAGCCAGCGTTCGTTGTCGGACGAAACGGGTTCGATGTATTGTTGCGCGATCAAGTTTTTTGCTCGGGTATGCAAATCGTTTGTCATGCAGCACCTCGTTGCATAGTGGTTTTCAGCGCGTCCAGTCCGCGGTACAGACGCGATTTCACGGTGGAGATGGGGGCGCCGGTGACTCCGGCAATTTCGTCCAGTTGCATTTCTTCCTGAAAGCGCAGGACGAGAACCTCGCGATAGATTGCCGGGACCTTTTCTAGCGATTGTCGTACGCCGGATTTCTGTTCGGCGTGCAGGACTTGTTCGAGCGGCGATTGGCTGCGTTCATCCTTTACGTCGAATGCTGCGTCTTCGTCCGGTCCGGCGAGCGAATCGATGCTTTGCGGTTTTTTGCGGCGATGCCAGTCGAGAACCAGATTGCGAGCGATGGCGAAGAGCCAGGCTTCAAATTTCCACTTGCCATCGTACTGATGGCCGCGTTCGAGTACGCGCAGCCAGGTTTCCTGGAAAAAGTCTTCAGCGCGTTCGCGGTTGGCGGTCAGGTGGAGCAGGTAGCGAAATAACCGGAATTGGTATTGCTCGATCAGCCGATCGAGCAGATCGGGATCGCGGCGCTTCAGGCCGCGGGCGAGCTCTTTGGCGTCATCGCTCATGAATGTGGAAAAGCATACCGCCGCAGAGGTGGCACCCGGTGCTCCTGATCGTGCTGCCAGAATTGAGAAGGTCGCGCTCATTTTAGCCTTATACGGGCCAAGGCAGGAGAAAGACGCAGGAAAGAACGGGCGGACACTGACGGCAGAGATGCCCACCCCCGGTGTTTTCGTGGCAAATGTTCGAAACCGATAGAAAATAAAGGAGTTAACTTTTGGCCGCAGCACAAGTGTGCGCAAGCGTATGAAACTATTGAAGTGAGGTGGAGAAGCCGAAATGCGCGGGATGTAGCCGTTCGAATTACTATTAGCTCATACTCAACAGGGTACCACAGAAGTAAATGGACGTCAAGAGAATTGGTCTGGGGAGAATTGGTCTCGGGGATAAAATGGGCACAGGACGCCGAAGGGCGGAAGAAGAGGCGGATTTGCGACAGAGGGGCGGAACAACGAGGGCTACGTAAGACGCGCTCCTCGCAAGAAAGTCAAAGACCCAAAAACGGGCACGGCGTGCCCTGCCCCTACGGGAAAAAAGGTGGCCCGCAGTGTAGACTGCAAGTCGAGATGATTTGTCCACACTGTAAGGCGGAGTACCGGCGGGGATTTACGGTGTGTGCGGATTGCGATCTGTCGCTGGTGGAATCCACGGAGCTGGCGACGCGAAGCGTAGTTGATGACGCGCCAGAGGACGGGGCAGACCACGAGCGCGTTGCGGGCACGCCTGGAGATCCGAATAGCGATCCGTTTTGTTCGTTCTGGAAGGGAACGGATTTACGGGTGTGCACGGAGATTTGTACGGTACTGGATGAAGCGGGGATTCCGCACAAGACGATTCGGCGGCAGGACCATTTGTTTAATTTGAGCCAGCAGTCGCCGTATCAAATTGCTGTGCCGGCGTCATTGTATGAGAAGGCGGAGTTGGCGATTAAAGAAGCGTTTGGTACGGACGAGGCTGGCGGCGAACCGCTTCCTCGTTTGAACGAACAGAACCGTGAAAGCTTCGATCGATTGGTTAACCAGCCGCTCAAAGAAAAACTGAAACAGCGTCCGGAAGAGGAAGTGCCAGGTTTCTTCGAATCACTTTTGGCGCCGAAAGGTTGGGAGCGAAAACCTGATGAAAGCGGTGATGAGATGCAAGGAATTCCTGCCGCGGATGAGGGCGAATGGTATCCGGAAGATGCCACGAGCCTGGCATGGGACGGAGAACCAGCGGAAGCGCGAGAGATCATCGAAATGGCGCTGAAGGAAAACGATATCTGGATGCGGTGGGAAATACAGGATGAGAAACCACGGCTGTTCGTGTTGCCGGAGGATGTAGAGCCCGCCAAGGAGATTGTGCGGGAAATTGTCGAGGGCCAGCCGCCGGAGTAGTTGTGACAGGCGGGAGGAGGATCGGAACCGGACTAAGCCTGCCTGTGCAGGGCAGGCCCGGCCGGCACTGCATGAAGAAAAAGCTAGGGCCTGATCGTGGCGCGGGCGGCCAGGAAAACGCACTAGCCTGAAGATCCTGCCTATGGCAGGCAGGCGGCCACTACGACGGCAAGCCAGACTGGCTACCTGAGGGTAGCCGCTACAACTGCCAATCAGGAGGCCAGGGACCAGCCTACTAGTGTGAGGGTGAGGAGCAGGAAAAGAGAGGCGAGGCTGACGGCGCTGAGAACGCGGCCTTTGCCGAGGAGTGCGATGCGGGATTCGCTGTTGGAGCAGAGAAGGATGATGACCAGAGCGATGGCGGTCCAGGCTAGGCCGGAAGGCAGGCCAGGGTAGCGTCCGATCATAGACATGAAATTTTGCGGAGGTTGCCCCGCGGGGAGCCACCAGGGAAGAACCGGAGTTACACCGGCAACTATGACGAAGCTGAGAAGCTTTCGCGTGAGCCAGCCTTTAATTTTCTGGCGGGTCTTGCGACGAACGAAATAGTCCCATACGAGCAGGCCCATGGCGATGGGAGCCCATCCATAGATCGCCGTCTTGTCGGAAAGCCACAGCCACACGCGGAAGTATATTGCTGCGTAGTGGCCGGAGGACAGGCGCGGCAGCAGCAGCCACGCAACGAGAGAATTGCAGAGGACGGCGAGAAAGAGGGTTAAGAGGCTTGCCAGTTGAAATAGCTGGAACGTTGGGGTTTCGCCGCAACGAGTGCAGACGGGGAGCTTAGGAAAAATTTGTAAGCCGCAGTGTTCGCAATACATGAAGATTCTCTCGGGAAGCGGGAATGCTATTTGGAAGGGATGAGCGTACGACGCGGAGGAGCCGGGGGCTACTGGCCGTTGGGACCATTGAGGCCCACTGGCCGGAAGATGGAGCCAAGTTGAAGGGGACAGGGCGAAAGTCGCGACGAAAAAAACACCGTTGAGTCTGTTAGCGAATGTGAATGGCAGCGCACGCTGAGCGCGCGACTTGTGTGGGGTTGAGGGGCACGGGTAGAATTAGCGGGCTTTTGTCGCGACGATTGTCTTTTTTAGGTCAGGGTTTGTAAGTACAAACCTTTCATCTCAGGGCCTGTGAGTACAGGCCCTGAAACCCGGAAACCGTTTCAGCGGGGTTTAGTAAATGGCGCAGCACTACGACGTAATTGTGATTGGTGGCGGGCATAACGGGCTGACCAATGCCGCGTACCTGGCGAAGGCCGGGAAAAAAGTGGTGGTGCTGGAGCGGCGGCACGTGCTAGGCGGGGCCGCAGTAACGGAAGAAATTATTCCCGGATTTCTTTTCAGCGAATGTTCGTATGTGGTGTCCTTGTTGCGGCCGGAAATTATTCGTGACTTGGATTTGCCGCGGCATGGGCTGGAGATTTTGCCGCTGGATGGAACGTTCTCGCCGATGCTGAACGGCGACTATTTGTGGCGGATGAACGATCACGGGCGGACGATTAGGGAAATTCGGCGGCATTCGCGGGTAGACGCCGAGGCGTATGAAGAATTTTCCAAGATGATGACGCCGATGTGCCGGTTCGTGAAGCCGATTTTATCGATGATTCCGCCAGACCCAACGACGCTGCGGCCCAAAGATTTGCGGCAGCTGCATTTCTTGATGCAGCGGTTTCGCGATTTATCAAGCGATGAGCGGTACACGCTGATTCAGTTGATGACGATGAGCGCGGCGGATTTTCTGGATCAGTGGTTTGAGACTGATGTGCTGAAGGCGACCATGTCGGCTTCGGGGATTATTGGAACATTTTTGGGGATTCGTTCGCCGGGGACGGCGTACGTTCTGCTCCATCATTATATGGGCGAGATTGATGGGGCGTTCCGGTCATGGGGATTCAGCCGCGGCGGTACGGGCGCGATTTCGAATGCGATTGCAGCGGCGGCGCGCGAAGCGGGCGTTGAGGTTCGAACCAAGGCCGGCGTAGCAAAAATTATTGTGAAGGGCGGACGCGCGTGCGGTGTCGCGTTACAGAGCGGAGAAGAGCTTACAGCGAATGTGGTTTCGTCGAGCGTCGACCCGCATCTGACGTTTGAAAAGTTTTTGGATGCGAGCGAGTTGCCTGCGGAATTTTTGGAAGATGTGCGCCGGTATAAGTATCGCGGATCATCGGGAAAAGTGAATCTGGCTTTGGATGGGCTGCCGGAATTCAAATGTTTGCCGGGCGATGGAGCTCATTTGCGCGGGGCGCTTTCGATTTCGCCGAGTGTGGAGTACATGGAGCGCGCATACGACGATGCGAAGTATGGGAATTTCTCGCGGCGGCCGTACATCGATATGGTAATTCCGAGTTTGACGGACCCGTCAGTAGCGCCGCCGGGAAAACACGTGATGTCGTGCTTCGTGCAATACGCGCCCTATAAATTGGCGCAGGGCACTTGGGATGATGCGAAACGCGAGGCGTTTGGCGACAACGTGGTCGATACGATCAGCGAGCACATTCCGAACATCAAGAAAATTATTGTCGGACGGCAGGTGCTGACGCCGCTGGATCTGGAACGCGAGTTTGGTTTGACACAGGGGAATATCTTTCAGGGGGAGCTCTCGCTGGAGCAACTTTTCTTTTTGCGGCCAGTGCCGGGCTGGGCATATTACAAGACGCCGGTGGAGAACCTTTATATGTGCGGGTCGGCGACGCATCCGGGCGGGGGAATCATGGCGGCGCCGGGAAGAATCGCCAGCACGGTGATTTTGAAGGAATGGAAGAGTGGCCCTTCGACAAAAAAGAATGCGCGCGCGCAGGCGGGGAACTGACGATGCCACTGGGACAAAAGGTAGTGGTGATCGGTGGTGGACACAACGGATTAATCACGGCGTTTTATCTAGCCAAGGGCGGATTCAAGCCGGTGGTGCTCGAACGGCGAGAGATGGTGGGCGGCGGCGCGGTGACGGAGGAATTCCATCCGGGATTTTTTGCTTCGACGCTTGCGCATGTGATGGGGCCGTTGCGAGCGGATGTTGCGCGCGATTTACAGGTAGAAAAATTCGATTGCCAGATAGTACAGCCGGATCCGCGAGTGTTTTCTCCTTCGCCGGACGGAAAAGCTTTGTTGTTTTATTCGGATGTGGCGAAGACGGCGGGCGCGATCGCGCGCGTGTCGGCTAAGGATGGGGAGAACTACGCGAAATTTGCGGCGGCTCTGGAAGAGGTGGCTACGGTCTTTGCGCAATTGTGCATGATCACGCCGCCGGCGATTGATAAACCTACACCGGAAGACTTGTGGAATCTGTTCAAGACTGGGCGCGGTGTGCGGGGCCTCGGGAAAAAGCGGATTTTTGATCTGCTGCGCTGGGGTCCGATGGCAGTGGCGGACTACGTTGCGGAATTTTTCGATACGGAGTTGATCCGCGCCACGATTGCGGCACGCGGAATTTTTGGCACAGCGCTGGGGCCGTGGTCGGCGGGATCGACGGCGGTACTGCTGATGCGCGCGGCGGCGGACGCGAATCCGGTTGGGACTGCGGCGTTTTCGCGCGGGGGATTGGGAAAATTTACTAATGCGCTGGCCGAGGCGGCGAAGGCGGCGGGAGCGGAGATTCGAACCGACGCGGAAGTTGAGCAGATTCGCACCAAGAACGGCGCGGTGGTCGGCGTGGTGCTGCGCGACGGAGAAGAGATCGCAGCCGAGGCGGTGGTTTCTGGAGTGGATCCAAAGCGAACATTTTTTAATTTGATCGATCCTTCACAGCTTGATCCCACGTTTGCGCAGCGCATGAAAAATTTGCGGGCTCGCGGGACGGTCGCGAAAGTAAATCTTGCGTTGGGAGACTTGCCGTCATTTCCTTCGCTGGCGGGCGCAATCGGACAGGATGGATACCTACGCGCGCTCTCAGGACGAATTCACATTGGCCCGGAAATTGATTACTTGGAGCGTGCGTATGATGCTTCGAAGTACGGTGAATTTCCGAGCGCGCCTTATTTGGATGTGACGATACCGACGATTCTGGATCCTTCGCTGGCGCCAGACGCGAAACATGTGCTCTCGGCGTATGTGCAGTTCGCTCCGTTCACACTAAAGCAGGGAAGTTGGGGTCCGCGACGCAAAGAGTTGGGTGATGTTGTAGTGAAAACGCTGGCGCAGTATTCGCCGAATCTTCCCGGGCTGGTGGAAGGAATGCAGGTGATCACGCCGGAGGACCTGGAGAGAATTTACGGATTCACTGGTGGACATATTTTCCATGGCGAGCTGGCGCTGGACCAGTTGTTTACGATGAGGCCGGTGCTGGATTGGGCCCGATACAAAACGCCGATACGCGGATTGTTCATGTGCAGCAGCGGTACGCATCCGGGAAATGGATTGACGGGCGCGAGCGGCGCGAACGCAGCGAAAGAAATTATTCACGAGCTGCGGTAGTCGAGGGCGATGTCCGTGATATTGCGATTCCTGCGATGGCTTGGATTTCTGAAGCGGCGGACGGCCGTAAATCTCAAAGGGCAACTTGTCTACCAGTGGCCTGCCTCGTCAGAGGCGCACTATCGCCTGTTGTTGGCCATCGAGGAAACGATCAGGCAGGGACTGGGTCCGATTGGCTTGGTCGATGGCCATGACGTCGGCGCTGGCGAAATGAATGTCTTTATCCACACCGATGATCCCAAAGGCACTTTTGAAAAGACCATGTCCTTAATTCTAGGCAAGTACGATCTTAAAGAATTGATGGTGGGATACAGAAACTTTGAAGACTACGACTATACTCCCGTCTTTCCACCGGGACTGAGTGTATTCCGGGTCGCCTAACGTCAAATTTTCCGAGCCACTATGATCGATCGAAGTAATTTAAATGAACTGAGTCGTCGCGAAGAGCGGAAGTTCGTGGATGAGCATCCGAAGTCGGCGGAGATGTACGCGCGGGCGAAGAGGTCGCTGCTGGGCGGCGTGCCGATGAACTGGATGCGCAAGTGGGCGGGAGCGTTTCCGGTTTTTGTAGCGCGTGCGAAAGGCGCGCATTTTACGGATGTGGATGGGCGCGAGTACGTGGACTTGTGCCTGGGCGATACGGGCGCGATGACAGGGCACTCGCCAGATGTGGTGGCGGACGCGATTGCAGAGCGAGTGCGCGAAGGCATCACGTTGATGCTCCCTACGGAAGATTCGATTTGGGTGGCGGATGAGTTGAGGCAGCGATTCGGGCTGCCTTATTGGCAATTTGCGTTGACGGCGACCGACGCGAACCGGTTTGCGATTCGAATTGCGCGGGAGATTACTCAGCGATCGAAGATTCTGGTTTACAACTACTGTTATCACGGAACGGTGGACGAGTCGTTTGCAGCATTACATTACGGCGGGGGACACGATGGAATTGTCGGGTCGCGGCGGGGGAATATAGGGCCGCCGGTGAATCCGGTGGAGACTACGCGGGTGGTTGAGTTCAACGATTTGAACGCGCTGGAGGATGCGCTGAAGCATGGCGATGTGGCGGTGGTGTTGGCCGAGCCAGCGATGACCAACGTGGGAATTATTTTGCCGGATGCGGGCTACTGGAAAGCGGCGCGCGAACTTACGCTGAAATACGGCGCGTTGTTGATTGCGGATGAGACGCACACGATTTGTGTGGGGCCAGGTGGGTGTACGCGGGAGTGGAAGCTGGAGCCAGACTTTGTGGTATTTGGAAAACCCATTGGCAGTGGGATTCCGGGATCGACGTACGGGTGTACGGAAGAAGTGGCCGAGCGGATTTCTGCCCGAATCGAGCTCGAAGATTGCGATGTGGGGGGAATTGGCGGGACGCTGGCAGGGAATGCGTTGTCACTGGCGGCGATGCGGTCGACTCTGGAAAACGTGCTAACGGCAAAGGCGTTCGAAACGATGATTCCCCTGGCGACGCGATGGGCGGATGGTGTCAGCGGCGAAATCAAAAACCATAGGCTGCCGTGGAATGTGCAACAACTAGGCGCACGGGCGGAGTATACATTTCGAGAGAATCCGCCGCGGAATGGCGGGGAATCGGCTGCGGCTGCGGACTTTGAACTAGAGCGCTTCCTGCATCTCTATGCGCTGAATCGCGGCGTATTGCTCACACCTTTTCACAATATGGCGCTGATGTGCCCCGCGACGACTGCTGCGGACGTGGATCTGCACACCCGCATCCTTGGGGCGGCGACTGGCGAACTCGTTGCTTAGCACCGTGCCGGGTTCGACGCTGATTCTTCGTCCGCCTCCGGCGAACTCAGAATGACAGGTTTGTTTTTTGTGTGCAGCAAGAATGAGAAGGCAGCATTTAGAATTCGTAGGTGGTCGAGCGAATCTGAAACTCAGTAATTAAATGTGACGTAGGACTTACGGATGGTTTCTCTGACGTCCCAGACGCCTTGTGAGCTGGGCGGAAAAAATACGGCGTCGCCAGCTTTGATTTCGAACTTATCGCCGCCTTCAGGTGTGAAGAAAGCGTAGCCGGAGACGAAGTGGCAGAGTTCTGCCTGCAGGATCTGGCGGCGCCAGATGCCCGGCGAACATTCCCAGACGCCAGCCTCGATCTGTTTGTCCTTGAGCACGACAGCTTCAAAGCATTTCAAATGGGCGATGGGCTCGCCGAGTGGAACAGAGACTGGTCCAACATCGGGCAGGACCATCTCATGGACTTTAGGAATTAGCACTGGCGGCACGGGTTGCTCCTCACACAGTTTAATGACTGCAACTTGCTACGGTTGGATTTAACACGAGTTGAACCAAATCCACAAATCAGACCAAATGGCGGCGCGGTTACGATTCCTACACGGTTGGCGTGGTCAAGCGGCAAGCGGTAAACTAGGGTGTTTGGAGATGTTGGGAGGCGTGAAATGGCGACGGCGGAGACTAGATTGCAGAAGCCGGAATTTGTCAATGAAGCGTTTATCGATTTTACGAAGGCGGAGAATCGCGCGGCGATGGAAGCGGCGCTGAAGAAAGTGGCGGCCGAGTTTGGGCGCGAATATCCGATGTACATCGCGGGGCAGAAAGTCACGACTACGGAGAAGATGAAGTCGACGAATCCATCGCGGCCTTCGCAAGTGATTGGCGTGTTCCAGAAGGCGTCGGCGGAACAAGCCAACCATGCCGTGGAAGCGGCGCACAAGTATTTCGATACCTGGAAACGCACGACTGCGCAGGAACGCGCGAACTATATATTCCGCGCTGCACAAATCATCCGAGAGCGGAAATTCGAACTGGCCGCGTTGGTCTGCTACGAAGTTGGCAAGACCTGGCCGGAAGCGGACGCGGACATCGCGGAAACCATCGATTTTCTGGAATTCTACGGGCGCGAAATGCTGCGCCTGGCAGAGCCGCAAAAACTGACGCCGATGCGCGGTGAGCGGAATTATTTGGTTTACATTCCGCTTGGCGTGGGCGCGATTATTCCGCCGTGGAATTTCCCATGCGCCATCATGGCGGGGTTGGTTGCGGCGTCGTTGGTCACGGGAAATACTGTGGTGCTCAAGCCCGCGGGGGACTCGCCGGCGATCGCTGCTCAATTCGTGGACATTTTGTTTGAAGCCGGAATTCCCAAGGAAGCGCTCAATTTCATCACGGGCCCTGGCAGCGTGATCGGAGACGCGCTGGTGCGGCACGCGAAGACCCGGTACATCGGCTTTACCGGTTCGAAAGAAGTCGGTCTGCGCATCAGTGAACTTGCAGGCAAAGCAGTCCCTGGGCAGATGTGGATCAAGCGCACGGTGCTGGAGATGGGCGGCAAGGACGCTATTGTCGTGGACGAGGAGGCCGATCTGGACGCTGCCGCGGAAGGAACAGCGCAAGCCGCTTTTGGATATCAGGGCCAGAAGTGTTCCGCGTGTTCGCGAGCAATCGTGGCCGAAAAGGTTTACGACACGTTTGTGCAGAAACTAGTTGAGCACGCGAAGAAAATTACCGTCGGGCCCAGCGACGATCCGAACAACTACATGGGACCGGTGATCAGCGAAACCGCGATGAAGGGCATTTTGAACTACATCGAAGTTGGGAAAAAAGAGGGGAAGCTGGTGCTCGGCGGTGGACGTGCGCCGGGGGATGGCTACTTTGTGCAACCGACGATTATTGCGGACGTCGATCCGAAGGCGCGGGTGGCGCAGGAAGAGATTTTTGGTCCGGTGTTGGCGGTGATTAAGGCGAGAGATTTCGATCATGCGCTGGAAATTGCAAACGGCACGGAATTTGGGCTGACTGGCGCCGTGTATTCGAAGAACAAGGCAAAGCTGGAAAAGGCCGAAGAATCGTTTCACGTGGGGAATTTATATTTGAACCGGAAATGCACCGGCGCCATGGTGGGGGCGCATCCGTTTGGCGGATTCAATATGTCCGGGACGGATTCGAAGACCGGCGGCAAAGACTACCTGCACCTCTTTTTGCAGGCGAAGGCGATTGCGGAAAAGGTCCAATAGCAAAGCTACGCGCCGGCTCGGCGCGAAAATAATTTCATCACACGGAAGATAGGGTAACTCGCTACCAGCATGGCCAGCGCCCAGGGTGTGTTGACTCGATCGGTGTACGCGGCACCTGCCAGGAAAAGGATGGAACTTGCCAGTGCCAGGCCGGGAGTCCACGGATAGCCCCACGCGCGATACGGCCGCGCCATTTCCGGTTCCTTCATTCTGAGGCGAAACATGGAGATGAAGGAAAGCGTGTAGTTGGCGACGAAGAAAAACGCCAGCATGTCGATTACGCGAATAAATTTCTGAAAGATGCAGAACGCCATGCCGACAGCAGTGCTCAAGGCCAGGGCCAGGGCTGGTGTGCCACCCTTATTCACTCTGGATGCCGCGCGGAAGAACAATCCGTCGCTGCTCATCGCATAGAGCGTGCGGGTAGCGAACAACTGGCAAGCGTTGATGCAGCTGACCAACGAAATGAGCATGATGGAGCGAATGACCGGATCGCCGTAGCTGCCAAAAATCCGAGAAGCTGCGGCGCCGAGGGCAAAGCCGTTGCCAACGATTTCGCGCATGGGAAGCACGTAGGCTACGGCCGCGCTCAACAGAAGGTAAATTGCAGTGATCGAAAAAACGCTGCCGAAGATTGCACGTGGAACATCGCGTCCGGGATTTTTTACCTCCTCGCCGAAATAGATGACTCCGTCCCAGCCGTCCACGGTATAGATAACTTTCTGCACGGCCATCATGAAGCCAGCTGCCAACAGCCATCCTGACGGAAGAGCTACATCGACGCCGGTTGAGGCGATGCTTGCGGTGTGAGCGTTGCTACCCAGAATGAAGCACGCGATCACCAGCACGAGGAAGGCGCCGGTCTTCAGCTCAGTGGTGAGGATTTGGGCCACACTTCCCCATTTGATGCCCCGCCATTGCAACACGGCGAACGCGAAGAGTACGGCGACGCCGATAACCGCATCGTGTCCAGCCAGCACCGGGAATAGGACTCCGCTGTAATTGCCGATAACCAGTGCGACGACGGCGTTGGTGCCACAGGTGGAAAGCCAATCGCTCCAGCCCACAATGAATCCGGCGTACTCGCCCAATGCGCGACGAGAATAGTTGTATTGGCCACCGCTGCGCGGAATCGCAGCACCCAACTCAGCCAAGGACGACGCTCCGAGCAGCGCGTAGATTCCTCCGAGGATCCAAACTCCCAGAAACAACCAAATATTTGGCAAGAGCGCGGCAATATAACCCTGGGCAGCAACGATGCCAGCCGCGATGGTATTGCCGATAGCAGCGGCGATGCCAAACCACACGCCCAGGACTTGAAGGAGCTTGCCGCGGCTGGGCGGGGGCACGGCAGCGACGCTGGAAGATACCTCAGAAGTAGTGGACAATGAAAGTCTCAGGGATTTCCTGGAACGCGCCATCATACTGGCGCGCAGGGAAAATACAAGGAAGAAAGACCCAACCGTAAGACAAAATTTGATTTTTGACGATTTAGTATTTTATGCACGAGGTGGAATGGTGGAGACAAAGCGCGCGCCCTCTCTCCAGCCGCAACTGACGACGGAGCTTGTGACCAATGTCGCAGGCAGTCCTGTTGACGTCTCCGTTGTCATTCCGTGCCTGAATGAAGCGAATTCCCTGGGAATCTGCGTGGAAAAGGCGCAAAAAGCTTTTGCGGACGCGGGACTGCGCGGCGAAGTGGTGGTGGCGGACAACGGCTCGACGGATGGATCAATCGACATTGCGGAAAAACATGGCGCCCGGGTAATCCCGGTGGCGCAGCGCGGTTACGGCTCGGCACTCAAAGCGGGCATTCGCGCGGCACGTGGCGCGTTCATCGTTATGGGTGACGCGGACGACAGCTACGATTTCGGCGATGTGCCGCGTTTCGTTGAAAAATGGCGCGAAGGAAATGAAGTGGTAATGGGTAACCGGTTCGCGGGAGAGATCAAACCGGGCGCGATGCCCTGGCACCACAAATATATTGGCAATCCAGGATTGACGGCGCTGCTGAATTTATTTTTTCATTCAGGGATTGGCGATACACATTGCGGCATGCGCGGATTCACGCGAGAAGTTTTTGAACGCATGGATTTGCGCAGCAGCGGCATGGAATTTGCCTCTGAGTTCGTCATCAAAGCGGCGCAGATCGGAGCAAAAACTTCCGAAATCCCGATTACTTTGTGGAAAGACAAGCGGGGCCGACCGCCACACTTAAAGAGTTTTCGCGATGGCTGGCGGCACACGCGATTCATGCTGCTGTATGCGCCGAACTGGCTATTCATTCTCCCGGGCGGTTTGTTGATGGCCGCGGGACTCTTTTTGACGTGCTGGTTGTTGCCAGGACCACGCAACATTCCACATAACGTGGTGCTCGATGTACATACGATGATTTTTGGCGTTATTTTTACTCTGATGGGCGCGCAGATCCTGGCGATTGGAGCGTTCGCGAAAGTGTTCAGCTACGCGGAACGATTCGACCGCAACACTGTGTCGCTGAAACGAATCTTGAAACGAGTCACGTTCGAATCCGGATTGTTGCTGGGCGGCGCGCTGTTCGTGGGTGGACTTGCAGGATGCTCGTATATCGTCTGGAAGTGGGCGGCGAGCGGATTTGGGCCGCTGCAACAGGTGCGCGAAGTGCTCTTCTGGTCGATGTGGCTGTTCCTGGGAGTGCAGATTATTTTTTCGTCGTTTTTTCTGAGTATGCTGGGAATCAGCCGTGGCACGTACATCGGCGACTACGACCTTTCTCCGCGCGACCGCGAAGCGGCCGAATCCCCGCGCCAGGGCAAAGCAGCCGCCAAATAAATGCCCTACACCGAAATCGATCACTTCATCGCGAAAATGAGGTTCCGTGCGGCATATCCACACTTGACCGCCGGATCGCGCGTGTGCGATTTGGGCTGTGGACTGGAAATGGCATTTCTGGATTTTGCCGAAGACAAGATCGAGCGCGGCGTGGGCGTCGACGATCAGGTGGAAAGCGGAACGAACGGGCGCTGGCAGCGGATTCATGCCGACTTGCGGGGCCGTCTGCCATTTAATGACGGGGAGTTCGATCACGTAGTAATGCTGGCGGTGTTTGAGCACCTAGTGCAGCCGGAATTGGTGTTGCGTGAAGCCTTCCGGATTTTGGTGGCGGGCGGGTCATTGATCATGACGTGGCCAGCGGCCATGGTGGATCCGATCTTGAATGTCCTGCACACACTGCATCTGGTCAGTGATGAGATGGAGAGCGATGAACACCAGAAGAGAATTCCGGTCGGCGAAGTGCAGCGCTTGCTGGGGGACGCCGGCTTCCGGGAATTTCACCACGAGAAATTCGAGCTGGGACTGAATAACCTGATGGTAGCGGTGCGCTGAAGCCAGCTAGTGGCGGATTATTTGTCGGAATTTTCTGGCTCAGCCGGTGGCGTGTAGGGCTCAAGGTAAGTGTTGTCGGTGTCCGGCGTAACCAGCCAAACTTTTCGGTCCTGAAAATAGGCGAACAGTTTGCCGTCCTGTTCCCCGTCAATTTCACGCGCCCAGACTACTTTAGCGGAATCGATTTCCGCGCCGTTGTACACCCAATCGTCGTGAATATTGTGGTCGTCGCCGTAGCGCACCATCACCAGATGTTTGCCGGGAAGCGATTCCAGCTTTCGTTGAATGGTCAGGCGGCTGATGTCGCCATCGCAAGTCCAATAAAAGGTGTCGCATTCCTTTCGAATGACGGCCGCGGTGGTATCAGCAAGTAGCAGCAACACTGAAGCGCTTGCCAGCGCCGCGCCCCATCGCCAGTTTTTCCATTGCATCAGACGCAGATGACGGAGCGACTGCAGATAAAGAAGAATTACAATGCAGGTGGCCGGCGCGGCGTAGTGCGCGTTGGACCAGACCACGGCGAAGGTTGCTGCGGCGACCAGCACCAGCGCGATTACAGGCAATCGCATTCGACGATCGCGAAACGTAAGCCAAAGCGCCGGTAGCGCCAACAGCATGCCCCACCAGGCGTATGCGGAAAAAAAGCGAACCGACTTCAGCCAGGAAAGGCATTTGATGCTTTCCCAGGAATGGTCATATTCCTCGCGCTCCCAGCCATTGTAAAAATCCTCGAACTGCTGGTTGTTGTAGCGCAGCATCGGTTTGATCTTTTGGAACAGAAACATGGGCGCGGTGTGATAGGTGCGCACATTAAGAGCGTTTGGAAAAAGCAGAGCATGGCCGGTTAGGCTGTGATTGTAGAAGGCCATGAATGCCCCGGTGAGCAGCAACAACACCGCGATCGGAAGCGCGGTGACTCGCCAGCGAGTGTGAAGAGGAAATGCGCTGCAAGATTTCCGGAGGAGCCAGCGTGTGAGCACAACCAACGCCAGCAGCGAAAAAATCACACCTTCATACGGGCGGCTGTTCGCAAGAATGGTCAGTGCGAGGCCGAAGAGAAGAGCATCCCCGGTGCCAGGTCGCCGGATAAGGCGCGCCAGCGCGCCTAACAAAAGGGCGCCACCAATGGCTGCAACCGCTCCGCCCCAGTAGCTATTGATCCAATAGCTGACCACGGCGAATTTCAGCCACGCGATTACACCGCCGAGCAGTGCCCAGCGCGGCGGCAGCCACGCCAGAAGCATCCAGTAGATTACCGCGCACATCAGCGCGCAACTGAGAAGTACGCCGATCCACGGATTGCCGAGCCATTCGCCGATGGCTAAAACAAATCCTTGAGCGGGCGGATACATGGAAGCGTAACGAGGGAAAAAGTTGACGTGGAAAGTTTCGAAGCTCATCCACATGGGATGCGGAGGATTCGAGAGCCTGAAATGTGCGAAGGTGTCTGCCATCAGGAGGTAGCTGAATTCGTCGTGAATGCCTGGAGTGGGAACGGGCAAACGCGGAAGAAGGGCAAGCCGTAAACCTGTAACCATCAAGAAGAGTAGAAAACCGCAGAGAAATCGCCGGCGCGCGAGCGGCAAGATGAAGTTCCAAACCGCACGGCAGATTCGCTCGGTCGATTTTCTGAAGAGGAATTGCAAAAGCAGCAGAACGCCGGCGCCGATTATGAAGTCATGGAAAATGCGAGCCAGCGGCTTCAAATCGGGCGGGTCGGGGCAAATGATTGCAAGCACGATGAAGATGATACAGGCGGGCGAGCGTGTACCAAAATCGTTCGGGAGCTAGCGCTCGATCTCTATTTCCGTGGCTTGGGAATTACGGGCGGCTTGCTGCTTGCGGACTTTTGGATCGTCGAGATAGTCCTGCAATTCAAGACGAAGATTTCCAGCATTGGTGGCGAAACCGAGCGCGGTCTCGAACTCCACCAGGTCGGTTCGAATAAATTTATCGAGTTCGCCGTCAAAATGTTGCATGCCCTCGGTGCTGCCATCGCGCATCGCGTCCAAGAGCGACTTGCCTTCGCTTTCGCCCTTTTCGACGTATTCCCGAGTGCGCATTGTGGACTTGAGAATTTCAATCGCGGCAACGCGTCCCGAGCCGTCTTTTTTGGGGAGCAAGCGCTGCGAAACGATGAAGCGGAAAGCCTTGGAAAGGCGGGTACGAATGGATTGCTGGTCGGCGAGAGGAAAAACACCGATGATGCGTTCCACAGTTTTCGCCGCGTCAATGGTATGTAGAGTCGAGAGCACCAAGTGCCCGGTTTCGGACGCTTCCAGAGCAATTTCAATGGTTTCGCGGTCACGCATTTCGCCGACGAGAATTACTTTGGGAGCCTGGCGCAAGGCCGCGCGAAGGGCGAGAGAAAATGTCGGAGTGTCGCTATGCAGTTCGCGCTGGTGTATGGTCGCCTTCTTGTGACGGTGCAAAAATTCAATCGGATCTTCAATGGTCAGGATGTGGTAGGCCTTTTCCTGATTCATTTTGTCGATAATCGCGGCAAGCGTCGATGACTTGCCGGAGCCGGTTGGCCCAGTGACCAGCACCACGCCATTGCGGAGATGCACAATTTCATTCAGCGTCGACGGCAAGCGAAGATCGTCAAAGCTGGGAATGTTGTCCGGAATAACGCGCATGACGATGGCGCAAGTTCCGCGTTGACGAAAGATATTAACGCGGAACCGGCCAATGCCGTTGAGTCCATAAGACAAGTCCGCCGAGCCATCCTGTTCGAGCTTGCGAATGGGATGTTCGTTTTTGCCCATCAGTTCGTAGGCAATCGAGCGAGTGTCCTCGGGCTTCAAGCACTCAAGACCCTTAAATTTCAGTTCGACCAATTGGCCGCTGACTTCAACTTGTGGAGCGCGTCCAGGTGAAAAAATCAAATCGCTGATGTGGCCGCCGCTTTTAAGCATGGCAGCGATTAGTTGCGGAACGCCGAACGTGCGCTGTTTGGATTCAGCGGAGGGTGTTTCTAGCGGCGCGTTAATGACAGTTGTAGTCGTACCCATGGTGTGTAAACTCGTGAAAAGTTGGATTGCGGCGGGACAGGGGACACGCCGTTGACCTGTCCAGTATAGAAGCGTTGCTGTTGACCGCATCGTGAAAGCATGCATCAACGTGGCGTGATGATTAACGCCGTGCCCGGCTTCGAGGATTGCAAGTTGATGTCGGGGCGGAGCAACGTATTTTGAATTCTGCGTTTGACGAGAGAGAACGAAGAAAAATCTTCAAGTTGCGTTCGAAAGAACGAGGGAAATCTCTGCGCCGCGGCTCGCTTCGGCGACGCTGGCGCGGACGGAACTGCAATCCGCGACAATCCAGTCAGCACCAGCCTGGCGCAACAGGTCGTCGCGCTCGGTGGTTTGCAACGCGATTACACGCGCGCCTGCCGCTTTTCCCGCACGAATCCCGGCGGGCGCATCTTCGAATACCGCGCAGTCCGCCGGCGCAAGACCCAAAAGCGCCGCACCCTTCAAGAATGGCTCCGGATGAGGTTTGCCGTTGGTGATGTCATTTGAGGTGACAAGTTTCTGCGGGGCCGGAAGTCCCGCGGCGCGCAGTCTTACCAGTGCCAGGCGTCTGGTGCATGAGGTAACCACTGTCCATTTGTTCGCGGGTAGCGCGTGAAGCAATTCAACCGCACCCGGAAGCGCGACTACATCCGCAATGTCTTCGAGTTCCATGCGCTCGACGATGGCATTTTCTGCTGCGTGATCCGCCTCCGGCAACAATTCTCGAATCGTCGCAAGGCTCGGACGTCCGTGAGCCTTGCGAACTGTTTCCTGCGGATCGAATCCGTGCTTATTGGCCCAGACGGTCCAAACTCGCGCCACTGCGGGAGTGGAATCAGCGAGAACGCCGTCGAGATCGAATAGCAAGCCTTTACATTCAATCGTAGTCATGCGGAATCATAGCAGCGGAGCAGCCTAGGAATAGAAGCAGAAAACTTTGCACCAGATAGCTGACACAAAACGGAAGTGCGGAGAGGCAATTATGCCTCGAGCTCAACTTGATCCACGAAACACCACATCCAACTTTCGCCCGGCTCGATGGATTGCATGATGGGATGTTTGGTGGCATGGAAATGTTTCGTGGCGTGCTTGTTCTTGGAGGAGTCGCAGCAGCCCACGTGGCCGCATTCGCGGCAGAGACGCAAGTGAACCCAGCTGTCGCCGATCTTCAGGCATTCTTCGCAGCCCTTGGTATGCGCATGAACATTCCTAATGTGGTTGAGGTGCGAGCAGATGGTGCTCATGCTTCCTCCTTTTCCGCCGCTTCCGAATTGTTCTGAGGTGCGGGGAGCTTGGGCTGTTTGATAGGCAGCCGCACGATGAACTTTGTATCGCCGGGCTTTGTCTTCAGTTCGATGTCTCCGTGATGCTTCTGTACAATTCGCCGCACGGTGTCCAGACCGAGGCCGGTGCCTTCTCCAACGCCTTTGGTGGTAAAGAATGGATCGAAAATCCTGGAGCGAATTTCCTCCGGTATGCCCGGACCGCTGTCTCCGATGGCCACAACCGCGCAATCTAATTCGCGCCAGGTGCGAATTCGCAATTCACCGGAGCCGTTCATCGCGTCGATCGCGTTGTCTATCAAGTTTGTCCATACCTGATTCAATTCACTGCCGTAGGCGCACACGCGCGGCGTGTTTTCGTTATATTCGCGGGCAACGGTGATGCCTTTCTTCAACCAGTGACCAAAAATTTTCAGCGTATTTTCCAGGTCGTCACGCAGGTTCACTTCCTGCATCGCCGCCTGGTCCATGTAGGAATATCGTTTGATCGCGCCGACCAGTTCGCTGATGCGCTTGGTGCTGTTGTCAATTTCATGGATCAAACCAAAGATGGTCACGACGGCTGCGACCCGCCGCAATGCGTCGCCAATGACTTCATCACTGACAAACTCTCTCAGAGCCTCCATTTTTGCCGGGTCGGCTTTTGCCTCGGCTAGCGGACCGGCGATTTTCCATGGCTCTTCTACCCTATGACTTTCCAGGCACTCGGTAAGTTCTGCTTCGCGGTCGCTCAATTCCATGGGATCGGGATGTGAGTCACTTTTTTCCGCAACGTGGTCCGTCACCTCTCGTTCGAACTGAACGATAGCTTGCCTCTGCTCCGCGGTTAACGGGTGCTGCAGCAGCCGCAGACTCGCACTCCGAACGTTATCCATGGCTTCTTTCAGGCTTTTGGCGGCGCGCTGCGCGGCAGCTGCGGGATTATTTAATTCGTGTGCCAGGCCCGCGGAAAGTTTTCCCAGCGCCATCAATTTGTCGCGCTGCGTTTCTTCCCGGGTGGCTTCGCGAATGCGGTCGGACATAAGTCCCACCAGGCGTTGGCCAAGCAGTGGCATCCGGTGCAGCATTTCGGGGAAATGGTCTTTATGCAAAAGAAGCGTGCGTGTGGGCCGCACGATCCGAGCCGTCCCCAGATATTTCGTCGAACGCGAAAACGGCAATAACCCAGTGACCTTCGGCGCTCGTGCGATGAACATTGGCATACCGGGTTCCTGAGGGCGCTCGACGTGCATTTCGCCTTCGAGCATCACAATCAAGTGCTCCAGCGGGTCGCCTTCCTTCGCGACGACTTCGCCTGGATTCAAACGCTTTTCTTCCATCCGCTCCGCAAGCCAGGCCAGGTCTTCTTCGGAAAGATCGGCAAAAATGGTGCTAGTTTTCAAATCGGCGACGATCTGTTGCAGTTGAGGAGTGATTTGCGAGCTGCTCATGTGTTTACACCGAACCCAGATACTGATGCACGAACTGCACCGCGTTCGCGCCTTCGCCCACACCCGATGCCACTCGTTTAATCGATCGGTAGCGCACGTCACCCGCCACGAAAATTCCGGGGACGCTGGCTTCCAGCAGCCACGGCTCGCGTTCGAGCGACCAGCTCTTTGGTGGTTTACCCAAGCTTAGTAAATCCGCGCCGGTCAAAATAAAACCTTTTTCATCGCGTTCCACGGTGCCGTGCAGCCACTCGGTCTGCGGCGCAGCGCCGATGAAAATGAAAAGAGAAGCCGCGGGGACTTTCTGGGTTTCGCCGCTTGAAGAGCATAGGATTGAGATTGCTTCCAGACGCTCCTTGCCAAATGCTTCAGTGACTTCGCTATTGAGTTCGACGTGGATATTCGGTGTCTCTTTAATTTGCTCCACCAGATATTGCGACATGCCGGCGGCAAGCGAATTGCCCCGCACCAGCATTACGACGCGCCTCGCGTATTTCGAAAAGAACATGGCAGCTTGCCCCGCGGAATTTGCTCCACCCACGATGAAGACATCCTCGTCCTTGCAAGTAGCCGCTTCCGTCATGGCCGCGCCGTAATACACGCCCGCTCCTTGCAATGGCTGCAGTCCGGGAATGTTAAGCTTGCGGTAGGCGACACCGGTTGCGATGAGTAAAGATTTCGCGCCAATCTCGACGCCATCCGCGAGCTTCACGAATTTTGAACCGGCATCAACGCGAAGCGCCGTAGCTTCCTGCGGCGCCAGAATTTCCACGCCGAAGCGCCTTGCCTGCATGACCGCCCGTTGGGTGAGCAGGCTTCCGCTAATTCCAGACGGGAAGCCCAGATAATTTTCAATGCGCGAGCTCATGCCGGCTTGTCCGCCTGGAGCTTCGCGCTCGATCATGACTGTCGTCAATCCCTCGGAAGCCCCATAGACTCCTGCCGCCAACCCGGCCGGTCCGCCACCAACAATCAACAAATCATAAAACGATGTAGTCGCGCTGGTGCGCAATCCCAGCCTTGCTGCGATTTCCGTGGTCGAAGGGTCCGAGAGCGTAGTGTTGTCCATGAAGATGGCAGTAGGCAGTCTTCTTTATTGCGTTCGCCCTCTTCGGCGTCTAGCCAGCGGTATGGCACACGATTTCGCGCCAGAAAATCGCGCAGCGCGTACGAACGCGGCGACCAGCGGTGCCCCAGAACGCGTACGCCATCGAACACCGGGCGATATCCAGCTTGCCAGTCCTCCAGCAGGTCGTCCAAAACCGGATACAGCTGATCCTCGGGAGGATCCCACGGCTTGAGCAGGTAATGTTGAATACGCGCCTGGTTGATGGCCTGAATCGCGGCATCGGTATCGGCGTAGGCCGTCAGCAACACACGCTTTGCTTCCGGATAGATCGCAATAGCCTTATTTAGGAATTCCACTCCGCTCATTTCTGGCATGCGCTGGTCCACCAGCAGTAGCGCTACAGGTTCATTGCGCTTTTTCAATGTTTGTAGTGATTGCAATGCCGAAGCGCCGGAATCCGCGCGCACGATGCGGTAACGGTCCGCATATTTTTTTCGCAGATCGCGCTCGACGGCGCGCAGCACTTCAGGGTCGTCATCAAGGGTAAGCAAAACGGGTTTCGGCATGCGAGATTCCTGTAAAAGTTTGGTCAGCGCTTTTCGCTATGCTTTGGATGCGGCAGCAGCTAGAGAAGTTGTTTTTCCATCCCAGTTCAAGGGGCGCGGTGTCCTGGAACTTATTCTCTTAACCTTTCTTGAGTTCTGTTGCAACTCGTATCGGGGGTCGAGGCCGGCTTTGTCGGGCCGCGCCCGGACGTACATCCACTCGCGCACATGGCTACAAAAAACGACAACAACTCCACGTGTCACACAGTATTATTCTTATAAGAATTTCAAGATATGCACACGAAACTGCAAGTAATGAAATTTGGCGGAACCTCGGTCGGCGATGCCGCGTGCATTCGTCGTTCCGCGCAAATTGTGGCCAACGCATCGCGTGAATATTCCGTGGCGGTCGTGGTTTCAGCCATGAGCGGAGTAACCAATCGCCTGATTGACGCCGCTCACCAGGCCAAACGCGGCGATCGCGAAGCCGGCAAAACGCTGGGCGATGCCTTGCGCAAGCAGCACTTCGAGGCGCTTGCGGCGCTGGTTCCAGATGAACATGCCAGGCTTCGCGTGGAATGCCGCATCGAAGAGTTACTCGCCGAGGGAACGCGGCTGTACGAAGGCACGGCGCTGCTTTGCGAACTAACGCTGCGTACGCTAGACGCCATTTCCAGTCTGGGTGAACGCCTTTGCGCGCCGGTTTTCGCGGCGGCATTGTCTGCGATGGGCGTTGCAGGTGTTGCAATTGAAGCAACCGAATTGATCGTAACGGATTCGTTTCATGGCGGAGCCGATCCGCAAGCCGAACCAACGCGCCAGCGTTCGCAGCAGCGCATTGGGCCGCTCTTGCAGCACAGTCAAATTCCCGTCGTAACTGGATTTATCGGCGCCACGTCCGATGGCTTGCTTACCACGCTGGGCCGCGGTGGCTCCGATTATTCCGCCACCATTCTTGGCGCCGCCCTCGATGCTGCAGAAATCATCATTTGGACCGATGTCGAAGGAGTGCTCACCGCCGACCCGCGCCTGGTCGCGGAAGCGCGCACCATCCCGGAAATTTCCTATCGCGAAGCAGCCGAGCTGGCCTATTTCGGCGCACGGGTATTGCATCCCAAAACGTTGCGCCCGGTGATGCCTGCCGGCATTCCCGTCTGGATTCGCAACAGCTTCGCTCCGGATAAGCCCGGCACAAAAATTACCCAACAAGGGCGCAGCATCGGCGGCGGTGTGAAAGCGCTCACGGCAATTCGCGACGTAGCCCTCATCAGCATTGGCGGGCCCGGAATTGTAGGCGTGCCGGACGTGGTGGGCAGAACTTTTTCGACCACGGCTCAGTTGCGCGCGGAGGTTCTGCTGATCTCGCAATCATCCTCGCAGAATGACATCTGCTTTATCGTTGCCAAGGCCCACTCGCAAACCACACTCGATGCGCTGCGCCGCGAATTCGCGCAGGATCTGGCGCACCAGGTCGTCGATCACATCACCATGGACCCCAACATCGCTATCGTCGCCGTCGTGGGTGAAAACATGCGCGGCACGCCCGGTGTCGCCGGCCGCACCTTCCACTGCCTGGGAAACGAAGGCGTGAACATCATCGCCATCGCGCAAGGCTCCTCCGAGACCAACATCTCCTTCGTCGTCTCCGACAAATCCGTCAAATCGGCGCTGCTCGCGACTCACCGGGAATTCGCTCTAGGCGCTCTTCCAACTTGACTTAGTCCACTGACTTAGTCTAGTATCAGGCCATGAAAACCGTGAACACGCACGAGGCCAAGACTCATTTGTCGCGGCTGCTTAAGCGTGTCGCGTTAGGCGAGCAGATCACAATAGCCAGCCGCGGCACCGCGGTCGCGCGGCTTGTGCCCATCGCAAAAGAAGATTCTCGCCGGGGTTTGGGGATGTTCCGGGGCAAGTTCGTCGTACCGGCTGACTTTGATGCCTCGTTACCGGACGACTTTCTGTTCGCTCCTCAGGGTAAGACCAAACGAACCCGCAAGAAAAAGTGAAATACCTGGTGGATACAAGCGTCGCGCTCTGGACGGTTCTCGATGACCGTCAGCTAAATCGCCGCGCCAAGACTGTCCTTTCCAGTTCCGCATCGTCTTTATATTTTTCTTCAGCATCGGTCTGGGAAATTGCGATCAAGTATTCCTCAGGCAATTTGCGCCTCCATTCGGAGCCTGGGATATTCGTCCCGGAGATGATTCGCGGAATGCAAATGCAGGCGCTCCATATAACCCATACCCACGCAATGGAGGCCGGCCGCCTGCCGAGGATTCACGGAGATCCCTTTGACAGGATGCTGGTGGCCCAAGCGAGTTGCGAGCAATTGGTATTGCTTACTGCTGACGAAAAACTGACGAAGTATCCAGTGCGATACTTCTACTGCGGACGTTGAACGCAATGAACCGCCGCTGCGATGGAATTGAAATTGGGGTGGGAGACGGGGATTGAACCCGCGACATCCGGTGCCACAGACCGGCGCTCTACCAGCTGAGCTACTCCCACCGCACTTTTGTAGTTTACCACGACATCTGGCCGCTCAAAACAGTTGCCGTGCTAGTGTAGTGCGACGAAATTCCGAGCATCTATGGAAGAGGGGCGACTAACCCGTATACCCGCACACTCCAACGCGAGGAGAGTTAACTACCGGCAGGCACATCTCGTCGCCACACTCGTGTGCGACGGCGCACGCTTCACAAAGCCAGCCCTCCCCATTCCACGCGCATTCGGTGCAGATTTGGGTGGCGGGCTGGATGCTACACCGCTGGCAGCTTACCTGCGGTGCCTCGTTTCTGGCCAATAGTTGTACGGCGCCCTTCGGCAAGCCTTGCTCACGAAGGGCAACAACCTTTAGCACAAGAGCCGTTGGAGAACCGTAGTCATACTCATAAAAGAACTTCATCCTTACCTCAAGCACTTCGCTCAACCGCGCGCTCATGCTCATTTCTTCATCCGGGGGCTCGGAAGCATAACGCTTGCCGGCAATCTCAAAAGCGCTCAAGTGGCCGCAGCATTCAAGCCAGGTATGGCGGAGAAAATCGTCGAGCTTACTCAGCGGGGCGGTCAGCGGCACTGCCACATGCATCCAGTACGCC
>WNFA01000104.1_pt1 | contig 70850 bp, 47 predicted proteins | sample 5400481 | NCBI WGS metagenome assembly WNFA01 (sample SAMN13153340, study PRJNA577476) | soil metagenome | isolation source: 120 cm saprolite under Douglas fir tree site 2 hole 1 replicate 2 | place: USA:California | collected 2015-04-18 | reverse complement strand
GCTATGAAACGATTCGCATGGCCGAAGTGCATGGCGACGCTAGGACGGTCGAGGCATCGCGCCAGCATCTCGCGCAGCTGGCAAACTCCGGCAATCTGAAGAAGGCAGGGGTCGTTACGGCCCCGCGGACTGGTTCGCGGCCAACGATTCGGCCCGTGCCACCACGGCCCAGCGTTCCTCAACTACCGAAGCCGAGTGTTCCGCAACAGTCGCGACCGCGGTAACTATCTGCACGCGGCCGTATTCACGGCGAGGCGGTCGCCATGACCTTAGAGGGGAGAGACAATGACTTCGTGGTTTCGATGTGTGTTGATTCTGATTCTATGTGCGTCTGCTACCGCCACCGTCTCCGCCCAGATGCCCAAAACATCGGGCCTTCCAAGGCAGCAATCGCTGGCGGGATCGCGGGTGGGGCCGCGGCGATCGGCCTGGTCCTGTACTTCACTCTGCGCAAGGCGCCCTCGATCACAGGCTGCGTCCAGTCAGTAGATGGCGAAGTCAGCTTGACGGACGAGAAGGACCACCGGCCCTACGCTATTACCGGTAAGAGCCCTGATCTTAAGGCTGGCCGCCGAGTCAGATTGCGGGGCAAGAAGATCCAGGGTAACGACGGAAGGTTTACGTTTCGGACGAAGAAAATCGACCACGATTACGGGAGCTGCGGCACGTGACCCGGAAACCAGCAGCTTCACACTGACAACAGCGCCCGTGGTTTTCGGGCACGGGACGCCAAAGAGAAGCCCTCAGCGTATTTCGTCTCTGGGCGAAGGAGTATTTAATATGAAACGATTCTCACTACTCGCGTTCACACTGTTAGCCTTCGTTGCTTCTGCTTATGCTCAATTCACGTTCACTTCTATCGACTTTCCCGGAGGCACATTAACCACGGCACGCGGCATCAACAATCACGGCGAGATTGTGGGGGCGTACAGGGTCGTCCCACCTCGTCATGCCGTATTGATCAAGGCCGGTCAATTCATTCCGCTTGCTCCAACCACTGTTCTGGGTACAAATTACAGCGAGGCGTTTAAATCAAACGATCGCGGCAGCGTGGTCGGGCAATTCATCGGCGACGATGGATTCACACACGGATTCCTGCTCAGCCAGGGCGTTGTGACAACGCTGGACTTCCCCGGTGCCAGTGACACCTACGCTTACGGGATCAGCGAGTCCGGTATAGTCGTCGGTTACTGGGATCTCCTCGATGCCAACGGCAACCTCCTCGCTTATCACGGCTTCACGTGGAAGGACGACGCTTTCACAGAAGTGGACTTTCCCGGCTCTGGAGACACTGCGGTGTTGGGTATCAATGCCCGCGGCGATTTCGTAGGATTGTGGGACTCTGGCGTGAGTTCGCCGAGTGGACACGGCTTCGTTTGCCCGAGAGGGCGGCAATGCTTCAGCTTTGATGTTCCTGTTGCTGGAGCCACCGTAACCCAAGCGGATGACATCAATGCGCATGGCCAGGTTGCCGGCACGTACCTCGACGTCAACGGCCTTGCACACGGATTTCTCGTAACCGGGGCGAATTTCATCTCTTTCGACTTCCCTGACGCGACGAATACTCTGGCTTGGGGCATCAACTCCGCCGGTCAGGTCGTCGGCGTCTACCGCAACGCCGACGGGATACCACACGGCTTTCTGGCCCAGCCTAACAACAAGGCAAAGCCGCAGTAATCGTCCGACCCTCCAGTGTCTCAGCAAGGCGCTGGCGCCTGTGGGGGTATTTGCTATCCGTGGGGAACGCCGTTACTGGCTAGGTGAAAAGATCAACCATAACCACGGCAGCGGGACTGTGGCCGGGGATGGAGAGGATGCTGAGTGATTACACCGAGGGGTGAAAACAACCCCACTGGCGCCTGACAAATTAAATCGTAGACTGGCGTGGCTCGGAGGACTCCGAGTCGCGCCGGTCTTTCCGAGTGATTTCGTAGTCTGTAAGTTGTTGAAAAGTGGCGGAAGCGTGTGTGAGTCGAATCCGCCAAAAAACGATAAATAAAGGACATAGCAGAGCACAGTTGGTAATCTTAGTCCTTTTAAGTCGTTGGATGACAAGCAACTGATTTCCGAAATCATTGTTCGCCTGGCGTGTCTATGTTCGCACGCTGGAACTCGCCTTCAGCGCCCTGGAGGCATATCCCCCTACCTAGGTAGCTAAAGACTCATGGGAAGCAAATGTCGATTTCGAAAGAAGAACGGAGCAAAGTGTGACGCAGACGAATGCATGCGCAGTTCCTCGACCAGCTTGCGCTCGGGGTGATGCCATACAAATAGCCGATCAACAGGATGAACCATATCGGCCTCACGCGTCGGCCGGTGCAGCGACGTAGAGGTTGCCCTTCTGAGTATTCTTCGTGGCCCGAAAGTGAATCCAAAAATATAAGTTGAATTCAACAAGCTCTGTGAGTGGATGATGGGCACGGCCCCAATCCAGCAGAGAGCCCTGCTCGTACTCACACCGACTTGACGAAGGAGGAGTGCGATGACGCAGGAAGAGATCCGGATGTCGGAAGCCGGCACACGCAAGAAGCACTGGAAGCGTTGGGGCCCATATCTCAGCGAGCGTGCCTGGGGAACGGTGCGCGAGGACTACAGCGCGTATGGGAGCGCCTGGGAGTACTTGCCTCATGACCATGCGCGTTCGCGCGCTTACCGATGGAACGAAGACGGTCTGGCGGGGATCAGTGATCGGCGGCAGACGATCTGCTTTGCACTGGCTCTTTGGAACGAGCGTGATCCTATCTTAAAAGAACGGCTTTTCGGGTTGACGGGGAACGAGGGGAACCACGGCGAGGACGTGAAGGAATATTACTTCTACCTCGACAGCACGCCCACCCACTCCTACATGAAATACCTTTACAAGTATCCGCAGTCGGAGTTCCCTTACGCGAAGTTGGTGGAAGGAAGCCGGCGCCGGGACAGAAATGACCCGGAGTACGAACTGCTGGATACGGGTGTGTTCAACGACAACCGCTATTTCGATGTATTCGTGGAATACGCCAAGGCTGACACCGAGGACATTCTGATCGAGATCACGGTCACGAATCGCGGACCGGTGGCTGCTAATCTTCGCCTTCTGCCGACAGTTTGGTTCCGGAACACGTGGTCGTGGGGAGGCCGCAAGCGACGGCCGGAGTTGCACGAGATACGCCCGGCTCCGTACCCCGTCATCGAATTGAACCGTGCTCTGCCCGGCAACCGCTGGCTCCATTGCGAAGGCTCTCCGGAATTGCTTTTCACCGAGAACGAAACCAATTACCGGCGGGTGTTTGGAGTGGAGACTGAGAACCCGTACGTGAAGGACAGCATTAACGACTACGTGGTGCACGGGTGTGAGGGTGCTGTTAATCCGCAGCATGCCGGCACCAAAGCGGCGGCTCATTACCGTCTCACGGTCGGTGCCCGCGAGACGGTAGTCGTCCGGATGCGTCTTGCCGATACCGACTTCAAGGGAAAGAGTGCGTTTGAGGGCTTCGATTGGACGTTCGCATTGCGCCAGCGGGAAGCGGACGAGTTCTACGCGACCGTGATTCCTCAAGGCCTGTCGGCGGATGCACAGAGTGTAATGCGCCAGGGCTTTGCCGGCATGCTGTGGTCTAAACAGTTCTATCACTACGTGGTCAAGGAGTGGTTGCAGGGTGACCCGGGCAATCCTACTCCACCCGAGGAGCGCCGGAAGGGGCGCAACCACAACTGGACTCATTTACACAATGCGGATGTTATTTCCATGCCCGACAAATGGGAATACCCCTGGTATGCCGCCTGGGACCTCGCGTTTCACTGCATTCCGCTGGCGCTTGTGGACTCAGATTTTGCCAAGGAACAGCTGATGCTGATGCTGCGGGAGTGGTACATGCACCCGAACGGGCAGATTCCGGCTTATGAGTGGGCCCTGGGGGATGTGAATCCTCCGGTGCACGCCTGGGCGGCGTGGCGGGTGTACAAAATCGAGAAAAAGCGGCACGGCAAAGGCGATCGCGCTTTCTTACAGCGGGTGTTTCACAAGCTGATGTTGAATTTCACCTGGTGGGTCAATCGCAAGGACGCCGAAGGCAAGAACATTTTCCAGGGCGGATTTCTTGGCCTGGACAACATCGGTTTGTTCGACCGCAGCGCGCCGCTGCCTACCGGCGGCTACATCGAACAATCTGACGGCACCAGTTGGATGGCGATGTATACGCTCAACATGCTCACCATCGCACTGGAGCTGGCAAAAGAAGACCCTTGTTTCGAAGACATTGCCAGCAAGTTCTGGGAGCACTTCATCCGCATCGCTCATGCCATGAGCCATCGTGGCGAGGACAGCATGGGGCTATGGAATGAAGAAGACGGTTTCTTCTACGACGTGTTGAGGCTGCCGGATGGTTCGCAGCTCCCCATGAAGACGCGGTCCATGGTGGGGTTGATCCCTCTGTTCGCGGTGCAAACGCTGGAGCCGGACGTGCTCGACCAGTTGCCGGACTTCAAGCGACGTCTGGAATGGTTCATTGATAACCGTCCCGAGCTCACGAAGGACTTGGCTACCATGCGCACCGAGGAGATGGGCGAACGGAGACTATTGTCCATCGCCGGCCAAGAGCAACTTCGGCGAATCCTCAAGTACGTGCTGGACGAGCGGGAATTTCTGTCACCGTACGGGATCCGGGCGCTTTCCAAGCGTCACGGTGAACAGCCCTTCTGCCTGGCGGTCCATGGCAGCAACCACTGCATCTCTTATGACCCCGGGGAGTCCACGACTGGGCTGTTTGGGGGAAATTCCAATTGGCGGGGGCCTATCTGGTTCCCACTGAACTATCTGCTGATCGAATCTCTTCAGAAGTTTCATCACTATCTGGGCGACGCTTACAAGGTCGAGTTCCCCACCGGATCGGGGGAGATGAAGACGTTGTGGGAAGTTGCGGACGAACTGTCGCGCCGGATGACAAGCATTTTCCTTCGCGATGAAAACGGCCGCCGACCGTTGTTCGGAAACATGGAGAAGTTTCAGACGGACCCGGATTGGCAGAACTTATTGCTGTTTCACGAATACTTTCACGGTGATTCCGGAGCGGGAGTGGGGGCTAATCATCAGACAGGCTGGACGGGCTTAGTCATCAAGTTGATGCAGCAAACTGGCGAGCGGGCGAGGAGAAAGGATCTGTCCCTGCAATTTGTGGCCTGAACGGCCGAGTAGCTCTTTTGGGAGGACCTGTCGAACGTGAACGTTGGCGCTTAAAACTCGATCCGGAGTGAAAACTGCAACCTTCTCTGTGTCGCTCCTAAGGCAAGCGAGAAAATGGAGCCGCCGCCGGCGCAATCCACGCAAGTATTGGGATTTCCCAGATTGACCTTGTTGAATTCACAGTGTCGCGAACAGGCGGGACGGGTGTACAATGTTGCCGTTTTCGAGATCAAAAAGGAAATTCCGATTCAAATCGGCCTGGTTCTATGGAGCCGAGGTGGAGTTGCCGTTCAACGCCGGGGCGGGGCGGAAGCTACATTGTCAGAAGCGCGGCGAGATCATACTCTATTCTTCCCCGCACGCCTCGATCTGGCTAGTCCGGGCATAATTCCCACCTCTGCCCCAGCTGCTGAAAAACCTCAAAGAGGATCCGGCTGAACTGTCTACCGCGCGCGCGATCCCATTATCAATCGACTAGTGGCACTCAAGACCATCATCAAAGGCGTAGCTCAAGATCCGGACTTGCTCCAGCGGTTTTACCGCGAGGCGCAGTCTGCCGGCGGGTTGCAACATCCCAACATCGTTACGATCTATGACATGGGTGAAGAGGCCGGCACGCCTTACATTGCCATGGAATTAGTCGAGGGTGAAAGCCTGGAACAACTAATTGCTCGGCGGCCCCCCCTCCCGCTTTCCTTGAAGCTGACGTACGCGATTCAGGCGTGTCGGGCATTTGATTACGCGCACAAGCGCGGAATCATTCATCGCGACATCAAGCCCGGCAATATGATGATCAGCAAGGAAGGCACAGTCAAGGTCGTCGACTTCGGCATCGCACGGGTTTTGCAATCTTCCAAAACCCAGACCGGAATGCTCATTGGAACTTTTGCCTACATGGCTCCTGAACAGTATCACGGCGAGCATGCTGACGAGCGTTCTGACCTCTGGTCTTTCGGAGTTCTGCTCTATGAACTGGTTTGCTACCAGAGACCATTCAAGGGAGACTCTCCCGCCAATCTCATGCACAGTATTTGTGACCAGGTTCCGGCCTCTCTGCGCGAAGCGGCGGCCGATTGCCCTCCGGAACTGGGCACGGTTTTATGCAGAGTCTTAGAGAAGTCCCCGGCGGACCGGTACCACACCATGGAAGATCTGCTGCTCGAACTCGATCCGATTTGCAAGAGTCTTCAATCCGCAACCGTAGCAAAGCTGGTCCAGCAGAGCCAGGACCTGGTCGAACAGGGAGACTATCCCCAAGCCCGCGACATCCTTCGTCAGGCGCTCCAAGTTGAATCGACCAATACCCAGGCTCGCAACTTGCTGGACAAAGTCAACACCGAACTTAGACGCATAATGATCCGACCGAAGGCACAAGAGTTGGTGGAAAAGGGTCTCGTCCTGCTCGAAGATGGGCGAATTCAGGAAGCAAGGGACGAAGTGGAAAGTGCGCTGCGACTGGACCCCAGCTTCGAGGCCGCTCAAGAGTTGCAACGACGTTTGCAGCAGGCGTTGGATCGCTCCCAGTTAGTATCCCAATACTTAGAAGCCACCAAATTACGCCTGGCGGAGGGGTTGCCCGAAGAGGCTGAGCACCTTCTCTCCAAAGTGCTGGAGCTCGAACCCTCCAACAAGGTAGCCAAAGGATTGCAGGAAAAGGTAATAAAGGAAAAAGCGGAGCGCGAGCGACGTATACGGTTGCTCGACACGATGCAACAAGCGCGCAGCTTGTGGACGCTGCAAAAGTATACGGACTGCATTCAGCTTCTGAGCGAATTACAGCGCGAGTTTCCTCATGAGGAAGAAATTCTCCGGCTATTGGAAACCGCGCGCGAAGAGGAGGCCGAACAGGTCCGGCGTCAAAGTTTGGAAAAAGCGCGAAGTCTGCTCGTGGCGGGCCGGCACGAGGAATGCACCGCTCTGATCATCGAGATCCAAAAACAGTTCCCCAATGACGACGAGATTGCCCTCCTCTTGGACGAGGTCCATCAAGATCAAGCGAATCAGCGGAGATTGCAGGGTCTGGGAGAGGCGCGCAGACTCCTGGCTGGCCGGCGGTGTGAGGAGTGCATTTTGTTGCTGACACGCCTGCAGAAAGAATTCCCGGCGGACACCGACATCGCGAAGTTGCTGGAAGCCGCCCGTGAGGTGGAGGTAAGCCAACGCCGCCAGCAACACCTGGCCAAAGCTGGCAAGCTCCTGGCCGCACGCCGCTACGAAGAATGCAGTTTGTTATTGGCGGAGTTGCGAAAGCAGTTTCCCCACGATGAGGAAATTACCAACCTGATTAGCGCGCTTCGCGATGAGGAGTCGGAGCGACGCAAGTTACACGCCCTGGCGGAGGCTCGGAATCTGCTGGCCGCTCGCCACTATGACGAATCCATCGCGCTGCTGGCCAAACTTCAGCGGGAGTACCCCGAGGATGACGAAGTTGCACGGCTTGTCGCGACCGTGCGCTCCGATCAGGCAGAGCAGCACAAGCTGCAAGTTCTGACCGCCGCTCGAAATCTTCTGGCGCAACGCAGCTACGACGAGTGCATTAACCTGGTTACCGATCTGCAGAAGAGCTTTCCCGAGGAAGGTGAGATCAAGAGATTGCTCGAAACCGCGAGCCGCAAGCAAACCGAGCAGCAAAGGCAAGCAAAGCTGGCAGAGGCCAGAGCGTTCCTGGCCGCAGGGCGATTGGCGGACGCCCAAGCCTTGTTGGAGTCGCTCCAGAGCACCGGCCCCCCAGACCCGTCGGTGCAAAAACTGTTGGCGCTGGTTCAGGGCGAACAGGAAAAGCAGGGTAAGACAGAACGGCTGATGCGGGAATGGAAAGTTCTTAAGGAACTGGTCGACGAGAAAAAGTATCCGGAGGTGATAGCGCGGGCAGAAAAACTCCTGATTGACTTTCCCAAAGACACGGACCTGGCTCGATTGATCGAGTTTTCCCGTGCCCAACAAACCCAGGTTGATCACGAACTGCTTCTAAGCAAAGCGTGCGAGAAAATTAAAGCTCTTTCCGCCGCTAACCGTTTTCAGGATGCGATGCAAGCTGCCCAGGAGGCCCTGAAGGTTTTCCCAGGCAACCAGGATCTGTCGCTTCTTCAGGAACAAGCAGAGCTACAAGATCGGAAGCTTCAAACTCGCAAGGCCATTGAGCAGCGAATTCGTGACATCAAGGTCAAGATCAACCGCGAGAAATTCAGCGAAGCGATCGAACTTGCGAGGCAGACGCTGGTCACTCTCGGCCCCGATCCGGGAGTCACTCAGTTGCTGAGTTCGGCTGAGGTGGAATTTGAGGCCCGGGAGAATAAGAGGAAACAGGAGAAAGAGCTTTCGTCCATTCGGCTATTAGTAGAGAGCGGAAAACTCGACGAGGCAGCGGAGGCGCTGCAACATGCGGTCGAGACCCAGGCCCTGGAGAGCTTCGACCCCCGAGTCGGGCGCGTGTCCGATGAAATCGATACCGCCAGGAACCGGTCGAGCGCGCCTGCAGCGCCAGGGCCAGAGCCGAAACCGCCAGGACCGGGATTCTCGAAAGAATACGCGTGGCAGGTGTGGACACCATCTTCTGTTCCTCCCGATGTAGCCGAACCGTATACCCAGACCCAGAGCGCACCCGCGCAAGCCTCCGCCTACCCGCCCGTGGTTTCTGGCCCGCCGGCGGATTCGCCGCCACCAACTGTTATTGAAGTCCCTATGCCGCCTGAGGTCGAGCCGGGGATGCCTGGCGCGGCTCCGCCTCTCGCCGACACTTTGGCTCGTACTGTTATCAATAAGCCGGTTGCGGCGTTTTCCAACCGGCGCGCTCCACCTGCCATCGCCAAATTTCGACCCCGCCCGTCGACCGCCCCTCACACTGCGGTTGTCCCTGCACCGCAACGCGGAGAAATCCCACTATGGCGGCAACCGGCAGTACGGGCCATCGCTGCAATTGTGCTGGTCCTGATCATCTGGGCGGGAGTGCATTTCCTTTCGATAAACCCACAAAAAAAGGAGGGGCCGATTACTCCGGCAAAACACGCGGCGGTCCAGCCACAGCCCACTCCGCTGGAATTGCAGATCAAAGCCATGGACGCAGCCGATAAGAGTCGTGCAGCCGGCGACCTGGCGGGGGCATCGCGGGCCCTGCAGGAAGGGGCCTCGCTGAATGGCCCATTGAACGGAAGGATTCAAAAGCAAATGGATGCAATTCAAGCGGAGATGAAGGATGAAAGGCTCGGCAAACTTCGGCAACAGGAAGAACAGTTGTGGCAGAGCGCGAAAAGTGAAATTGATCGCGGACAGTTCCCGACTGCTGAGAATTATCTCAATCAGATCCTTGCATTGCCGGAGGGAGGGTTAAGAAAGGACGACGCCAGGAAATATCTGGATCAGGTTATACCACAGCGCAAAGACGAGGAAACCGCATTCGCTCAGGCAAAGCGTGGGCTTCGGAAGAAGGATCAAGACAGTCTCAAACGAGCTGAAGTCCTGCTCGACCGGGTCATTCGATTCGAAGGCCCAAGAAAATCAGAGGCCGTGCAATTGCGGCAAACTGTGCGGAACGATCTGATCACGCTGCAAAAGCAGGAGCGCGATCAACAAATTGCGAGCCTCGAGGCTGGCGCGCGGCAGGACGCGAAGGGAGGAGATTTCTCTTCCGCTCGTCAAAAGATGAATCAAATTAGAGAAGCTGGTGGCGATCCGACCTCTCTTGCCGCGGAAATTGATCAGGCAGAGGCAGCGGAAAAAATACGGCGGCAATACGAGGCAAATTATCTGCAAACGGTGCAGAAGTACAACCAAGCCCTGGCTGCAAATGACAAGAGTGGCCTGGAGGCCGCACGCGCGAGTTTCCTGTCGATCGCCCAGGGCGGCGGGTCCCACGCGAACGATGCGAGTACCTACCTAAGCGAAATCAAGAGCAGGCTCACGCCTCCACCCTCCAGTAAGGCAGCAGATAAGGCTGCAGATGAAGCTGCGATTCGGGATGTAATTAACCGGTACGAGGAGGCCTTCCAGCAGCGGAATATAGATGCTCTGCACGCGATCTGGCCAGGAATTGATAGAAACAAATATGACAAACTTAAGAACACTTTTGACCGCGACATCGCGCTACATGTGCAGGTCCAGATTGAGGTGCGAAGCATGCGCGTTCAAATTAGCCCGGATGGGCAACGGGCCACCATTGCGGCCTTGCTATTTCAGAAACACACACCCGAGGGTGGAGCGCCAAAAAGTCGCGAAGATCAGACCGTGTTTCATCTAAGCAAAACAAATGGAGTTTGGGTCATTAGCAAAGTTCAGTGAGGTCGATATGTCGCTGCGACCGTCAAAAAGAAGAGCTTGACAAAGCAACGACTAGATATAGACTTCCCGCTTTAGGGCCCTGTCCGACTTCACTGGAGGAATCAGGAGGCCTCGATGTTCCGACTAACCATTCTGATGTCTATGTGGACATCATTATTATTGACCACGACTGCTGCGTCCGCACAGGTATGCCCGCTGAACGGCGCCACGAGCAAAAAGCTGGTTTGCCTGATTCCTCAGATATATGGCCCATTTGGCTTCGGTACAGCACCGGACCCGACGCAGTCGGTGCTGTACACTGGCGATTTCCACGCGGCTCACTTCGGCACCGACTTCCTGGCCACTTTCGCCCCAATTAATCAGGCGGTTGGGATTCAAGTTTCGCAGTTGCCCATCGCTTCTCCTTCTTCGGGAATCACATTCACGTTCGACAAAGTTACCAAGCTTGAGACGCCTGCAACTGATGAGAGCCTGGGCCCCATACTTGGTGAGCGTGCCGGCACGATCGGGCGCAAGCGATTGTTTGTAGGCTTCAGTTATCAAGATTTCAATTTCAGCACCATCGACGGGCAGCATATCAGCAATATTCCAACTGTCCTCCAACATCAGCCCTTTCCCGCACAGCCGCCGCAAATACCGAAATGCCCGGACCAGACGGCATTGACCGGAACAAAATACAATGGTGACCCATGCTTCGTTCGCGACTATATACAAACGACTAACAATATCCATCTCAGGGTGCACCAATATACGATTTACGTGACCTACGGAATCACACGGCATCTCGATTTCTCGGCTGCGATTCCGATTTTGAATGTGCAAATGAAAGTCACATCGAACGCCACGATTGTGCCGAATTCCGCGGCGCCAGCGGCGGTCGGCGCTCCCGGCAATGTCTGGCATAGTTTCAATACCCAAAATCCCGTACTCGCGTCTCAATGCGGCTCGACAGTGCCCTGCCTGCAAGCCTCGTTTTCCGATTCTGGCAGTGCTACAGGGATCGGCGACGTGGTTCTTCGCGGAAAATACACGGTGTACCAAGGGGAACGAGCGGGCTTTGCCGTGGGAATGAACGTCCGCCTGCCCAGCGGCGATGAAACGAACTTCTTAGGCTCTGGCGCTGTGGGCGTGAGGCCATTTGGCGTTTTCTCCTACAAAGCCCGCGTTTCGCCGCATGCCGAGGTGGGTTACGAAGTAAACGGCGGTTCCATACTCGCCGGCAACAACCTCGTTCCGTCCGGTTCGGTGACGGTGGCTAAAGGCTCCCTTCCCAATCGGTTCCTATACATTGTGGGAGCTGACGTTATTATCACCAAGCGCCTGACGGGAGCATTTGATATTTACGGACAGCGGTTGTTCAGTGCTCCGGAATTCGTGTCCCAACCCTATAAAGACTATGGAAATTGCTCAGGTGCGACGAATGACGACGCTGTGAACTGCGCCGTATATACGCCCGGAACGACTCATCCGGACGTTGCCCAGAAAACTACGGATGTCAATATCACCAACGCGTCTCTGGGCCTCAAGCTTCGCGCTTTCAGCAAACTGGTGTTCACAGGTAACGTTTTGCTGAAATTGGATGACGGTGGACTGCGCAGTAGAGCCGTGCCTCTGGTTGGAGTTTCATATAGTTTCTAGAGCGTGACGAAGCTCCGAAAACATCTGTGGCCGATCAAAATAGGCCTCCCTTCGGCGACGTGTATTGGTCGATGCTTTATGCGTATAACCTGCTCCTATCGCGGCAAGCAAATCGTCAAAGAGAACTCAGAGGCAGATTTCATGTTTGGCCGGGCGGAAGAAAAATTCCCCATTGGCCTTGACCTAACCCCGGACGCGAAAGTTTCTCGCCTCCATGGCCGAATCTGGTTTGAGAATGACGCCTGGTGGATCGAAGATCGCAATAGTTCGCGTGGTACCCGCCTGAACGATGTCGAAATCAAGGAAACGGGCAAGCACCAGCTTCGGCTTCACGACATCATAGAAGTGGGGGACACTAAACTGGAGATCGAGTCCCTCGAGGCTGCGTCCGTTGGCGGCCAGACCAATTTTCTCGAAGTAGGGAGTGCGTTAATCGCACATGAGGGAAGCAGCGGTTTGGAAGTTGCCATCTCGCAAGTCGTGGATGCAACCGACTTCGGGGTCGCGCCGCTGGTCGCTGAGGGTGAAACTGCCCGGCGGCTGAAACTAATATGCGATCTTCCCATTCAGTTTTGTACCCAAACAAACCTGGAAACCCTCCTACCCGCCATCGTGGACCGTTTGGCCGAATTGATTCCGAAAGGTGCGAGCTGGGCCGTGGTGCTCCGCGATCTCGAAACCGACGTGCTTCTGCTGAAGGCGCACAATGTTATCCGTGAGCCCAAGCTGAGCGAGACTCTTGCGCGGCGTGCCATGACTGACCACAAGGCATTTATCTGGGAGAAACACATCGAAGCCAACCTAAGCATGAGCATCGTACAAAACCAGATCGATGTGGGTATGTACGCTCCCCTGCTCTGGCAGGACAAGGCGCTGGGCGTGATCTGCGGCGGGGCGCTGAAAGCCGAAACAAGTTTCACGGAAGAGGACCTGCTCTTATTAGTTGTGGTTGCGCAATACGCCGCCATGGCGGTTGCTAACCACCAGTTGCAAACCAAGCTCAAACAAGAGTCCGCCGCGAAGGCAAATCTGCTGCGGCAGTTCTCTCCCAAAGTGGCCGAGAGGTTGCTCACCCATCGCGGTCGTTTGCGACTCGGCGGTGAACGCAGCGAGGTGACCGTTTTAAACGCGGACATTCGCGGCTTCACCAACTTGGCGCGCGAAATGGATGCAGATGATGTGGTTCAGGTATTGAACGATTATTTTGCGGTTGTGGTACCGGTTCTCTTTGCTCACAACGGAACCATTGACAAATACATTGGGGACGCTATCCTCGCGGTGTTTGGGAGCCCCGAGAGTGATCCCAACCACTATCAAAACGGAGTTATGGCCGCCATTGAGATACAAGCCGCGGTGACGAAGCTCAACGAAGTGCGTCAGCAACAAAACGAGCCTTGCCGCGAATTTGGCATCGGACTCCATTGTGGGGAAGTTGTGCATGGATTCGTGGGAACCATGGATCGAATGGAATTCACCGTGATTGGGGATGCGGTGAACCGGACCGCGCGGTACTGTGCCGCGGCCGCCGGCGGCGAGATTCTGATCAGCCCCGAAGTATATGAGCGGGTGTGGAAAGTGGCTGATACAGAGCGCATCTCAATCAAGACCAAGCACGAAGGCGATTTCTTCGCCTACCGGGTTAAATCCGTCAAGGACAGGGTTCCGGTTACCAGAAAGTAGAAGCGAGAATTCGAAGCATCCTAAGTATCAACCGTGCTACAGTCTCCCGGCCTAGCGGCCGCTCACGATGGCAGTCTGGAAAAAGCCATGATTCAGTTCACAAAGGAAACCTGCGGCGATCTGGATGCTGCTCTGGGGCGAGAGTGGCTTGAAACGAACGGGCTGGGCGGATTTGCGTCGTCCACGATCATTGGGCTGAATACCCGCCGGTATCACGGCTTGCTGGTGGCCGCAACGAAAGCGCCAGTCGGTCGGCTGGTCCTCCTGTCCAAGTTGGAGGAGACGCTCTTCATTGGCCAGCAGGCGTTTGACATTTCGACGAACCGTTATCCAGGAGTCGTTCACCCTTGCGGTTTTCGTTACCTCAAACGGTTTCGCCTCGATCCTTTCCCTGTCTTCACCTACGAAATTGAAGGCATGGAGATAGAGAAAACCGTCTTCATGATCAACGGCGAGAACAGTACGGTGGTGCAGTACGAGCTTAGAACGAATAATCACCCTGAGGCGCCGAACAATCTGCGCCTCGAGATCAGGCCATTGATCGCCTTTCGTGATTACCACAGCACAACCCACGAGAACAGCGCGCTGAATCCAGGGGTGCGAGATGATCCAGGACTGGCTGCGGTTTGTCCCTATCAGGGCTTGCCGACACTTTACTTGGCGCACAACGCATACCAGCTACAGAAGACAGGCGATTGGTACCGGAACTTCAACTATGATGTCGAGCGGGAGCGTGGCCTGGATTTTGCGGAGGATCTTTTCAATCCATTTGTGCTGCGTTTTGAGCTGCGCGCTCATGGTCATGCGTCGGTGATTGCCTCGACAGAAGAGCGCGACGTGACCAGAGCCGCAGAATACCGACCGGCGGAGATCGCCCGTCGCCGAAATACGATGACTCCTTGCCCGCTTGAAGACAGCTTCGTCCAAACACTTGCGGCTGCCGCTGGCCAGTACATCGTTTCCCGAGGTGACCAAAAGACGGTTATAGCGGGTTATCACTGGTTCGGCGACTGGGGTCGCGACACCATGATCGCGTTGCCGGGGCTGACGCTGCCGACCGGCAAGCACGAGGTAGCGCGCAGCATTCTGCGCACTTTCGCCAAGCACGTGGACCAGGGATTGCTGCCGAATCGCTTTCCTGATGCCGGCGAGACGCCGGAGTACAACACGGTGGACGCCACCCTGTGGTTCTTCGAGGCGTCGAGGGCCTATGTCAACTACACGGGCGATTTGGAGTTCGTGCGCGATGAACTTTATCCGGTGTTAACGGACATCATCGCGTGGCACGTTCGCGGCACGCGCTATGGAATCAAAGTTGATCCGAGCGGACTGCTTTCCTCGGGCGAGCCCGGAGTCCAATTGACATGGATGGATGCAAAGGTGGGCGACTGGGTAGTGACGCCGCGACGAGGGAAGCCGGTGGAGATTCAGGCGCTCTGGTACAACGCGCTCTGTATCATGGAAGATTTTGCGCACCAGTTCGACGATGACGAGGGGCAGAAGCGCTACTGCGATATGGCCACGATTACGAGATGGAGTTTTAACCGGGTGTTCTGGAATGAGAAAGATGGATGCCTGTACGACGTTGTGAACGGCGGCACTACGGATCGGTCGACGCGCCCCAATCAGATTTTTTCGGTCAGCCTGCCGCACAGCATGCTTTCAATGGAGAGGGCGAGAGCAGTGGTGCACAAAGTTCAGGAGCAATTGCTCACGCCAGTGGGGCTGCGGAGCCTGGCGGCGAGTGATCCGCAGTACCGCGGCCGATATATGGGTGGCCCAACTGAGCGCGACGGCGCGTATCACCAGGGAACAGTCTGGCCGTGGCTGCTGGGTGCTTTCATCACGGCGTATGTGAAGGTGAATGGGGGCGACACTAAGGCACGCCGGCAGGCCGGAGAATGGCTTGTTCCGCTGCAGGAACATCTCTCACAGGCTGGTCTCGGTCAGATCTCCGAGATCTTCGAAGGTGATCCGCCACATCGTCCGTGCGGATGCATTGCACAGGCGTGGAGCGTAGCGGAAGTGTTGAGGGCATACGTGGAGGATGTGAAAGGCATCAAGCCGAAGGCGCAGTCTGAGGGCCTTCCTCGCACCGCGACGGACGCATCGTTCGGAGACCCGAGTTTTCCGCAAGTTGAAGAATCCTCCAGATCGGCGGCCCCCTCCTCGAAGGACATAGTCCGCGGGAACGTGAAGAAGATTCTTGCAAGTGGCTAAAAAGACAGCTATCGTTACTGGGATTTTGGAGCAGTCCTGCACTGCAACAAATCTCGAACCGTAGGTTGAAACCGCAGCGAAATGGCATCTCAGGAGGTCAGATGCGCCTCAGGTTGCTCCTTCTTCCCGTAGCGGTACTCGCGCTGCTTCCGATTACGGTTGTTTATGCTCACGAGCGTTTTATCCGGCACGATCTCAAGTACCCGCTGCATGAGGAATATTTCGGCCGGCATCCCGGAATGTTCCTGGGCATGCAACCGGACATGTTGCGCATCGGCACCACGGCTTGCATCCTTCTGATCATCTTCCTGTTCATTTTCTTCTTTCGGCAAAACCTTGACGTCTTTATTGAGCATCGCCTGCTGTTTCGACTACGAGGCCCGGCGCAGAGATTTCTTCATCATTTGGCAAACTATCTGACCGACAAACCTGTGACACTCCCATGGTTCCATGCCGTTGGCGAATGGGCGGTGGTCCTGTTCCTGCGCAGTCCTGCTTTGGTGCTCATGTATTCAGCGACCAACGATTCGCTCGTGATGCCGAGCTATCCCCTCGAGCCGACTTCCGCGATCTATTTCAAATACATCCAGGTTGTCTTGGCGATCCTGATGCTCACCCAGACGGCTCTCCCTCTGGCCGGAGCTATGGTCGTGGGTACCTGGATTTACCTGTGGCGTTGGGGTTGGCTGGCGGTTGCGGACGCCATCCCCGTCGTCACTGTCGGAGTGGTCTATCTCATGTCGCCGTGGCAGTCGCACAAAATTGCCATCACCGAATTGAGTGAACAGCAGGTGAAGTGGGTCCGGCTGGTGTTGGGATTTGGATTCCTCGCCCTGGGATGGCTCAAGATCTACAACTATCACCTTACCGCGGGTGTGGCCGATAACTATCCAGCAGTTATGGACGATCCCATGATCCATTTCTTCGCCATGGGCACTAATCCCGAGTTTCGCCGGGAAAATTGGATCGTAGCCTTCGCGCTCGCCGAAGTGCTCAGTGGCTTCATGGTGATGATGGGAATTTTTACCCGCGTGTGGGGATCACTGATGCTTTGGGTATTTATCAAGCTGATGATCGTGAACTTCGGTTGGGATGAGATTCCCCACATTTATCCGATTGCTGCTACCGCGGCGATCGTTTTTTCCAACAAACTCAGAACAGAGTTCTCCTTCGTAGAAAAGATTCAGCAAAAGGCTGCTCGCGAGGGACGACCATTTTTGAGGGTCGCAACTGTGGCGTTTGCCTCCGTGACCATCGCGATGCTGGCAGTGTTCACTCTGCTCTACGCGTTTACGTTTATTGACCGGTCACATTTCTGAATTCAAGGTGCGCAAGTCATGAAATTCGCTAGTGTGAAGCAGATCATAGTTCTGACCGCGATTACTTGTGTCGGTCTGTTCGGCTTGGATTATTACAAGAATCCACAACTGTGGCATTCAAGGCAGTCGGAGAGCATGGCACGCCCGGGAATACGGCTGACCCTTTGGATGAATCACTTGTGTTGTCTCGGCTGTCTAGCCGACGTGCGCCAGGCCCTTGCCGAGATACAGGGAATCGATGTGGCCAATGCGACTGATCCTAAGCAACTGCTCACGCAAGCAGAAGCCAACATGCAAGGAGCGTCCTTGCCAGATTACGGAAACGCGGTGGAGCTACCCATTTCAGACCTGGAGAAATTGGATCTCGTTGCCGTCGACAGGGCTCTCCGCGACAAGGGGTTTGTTGCTGGACGCATGGAATTGAGCGGCGTGGAGCATTTTCGGCTTGAGGCCCTACTGGAGCACTTATGCTGCGGTATGTGCGATAGATCCATCCAGGAGCGCGTCGCCTTCTTGAAGGCAAAGGGCTCAGCGGGGCAGTTTAAATGGTTAGACAGTGTCAGCGTGGACCACCAAAAGAAGACGGTTGCGGCTCACGCGCGCTTCCTCGAACCCGGGAAAACAGTGGATGTCGTTGAGTTTCTTTCCGGACTTAACTATCTCGGGTACGAACCGAGTTCTCTTCGGGTTATCGCCGAGAAAAAAATGCAGCACACCAATCATGAGGGCGAGTGATCGCCCCGGTGGCGATCGCGTAGTAAGATAAAACGCGGCATTGATCGACGAACCGATTTTGGGCCACTCAGACGCGAGAACGCCACTTTGGTCTTGACAGGATTCCCCACTGAACGCATACTCCTCGCACAAAATGGTGTGCAAAGACGCGTTTAGGGAACGCGCGGACAAATTATTACTGAGGAGGACTACCAAAATGAAAGCTCAACCTACAACGCCGAGCTTGGTCAAGGCAGAGAATCAAACCGAACCAACACCTGAAATGTTGGAGCAAATCCGAGCCCGAGCCCACGAACTCTTCGAACAGCGGGGAAGAGAAGAGGGCCACGACTTGGACGACTGGCTGCAAGCGGAAGCCGAAGTGACTCAACAAGTACAACAACAGAAAGCCAAAACAAAGGCCGCTTAGGGTTGGCTTTCCTCGTGCTTAAGTTCAGAGACAGCTAAGTAAGAACGCAGGTTCTCACTGTTGACGTGGAGGTGTGGCAACAGTGACCAGCGAAAGGCAGAGACAATTCCAGCGATTCGTGACGAGTGTGCAGGAAAAGTCTTCTGACATCCTCTTCATGGTTAGTTGCTGGCGGGAGGTTGGGCCACCCCTTACCGACTCCCTATTTTCCGGCCGTAACCGTGCGGCCCTCTCGAGATCCTCCCTTGAGCGGATAGTCGGCTTCTGAGAGGATCGAGGTCGCGATCCACTCCGTGTTCGCCTCCGCTGGGCAAGCTGACCAGCGCAGCATAGGTTCATTCCCGATTCGCAGCATGCCGATGTGGGTGGACTTGTCTGCATCTTCGGCGGGATCGGAGCTGGTAAATCCAAGCGAACGCCGCAGCAACTCAATGTCGGCTGGCTTGCCCGTCAAGAACAGCCAGCCCGGCCCGGTGCCATGCATATCCGCGTACTGCTTCAGAACCTGCGACGTATCTTCTTCCGGCTTGAGGGTAATTGAGTACATGAAAATGTCGTGTCCGATACGATCATGCAAAATCTTCTGCACCCGGACTAGATTCGCGGTCATGGTAGGACAAAGCTTCTCGCAGTGGGCGTACATAAAATTGATAACCACTATCTTGTCCTTCACCAAGTCATCGTAGAAGTACACCCTCTTGCCATCTTGCGTCATCAGCTCAACATTCGGCAGATGTCGGCGCCGGATAAGCTCGCGCGGTGGGATGCGCTGGAAACCGCGCGGTGGACTGTTCGAGGGATCATGGGCGGCAAGCAGTCCGCGAGCTGAGCCGGCCATTGCGGAAGCCGATCCGGCAGCCGCTAACCAGCCTCGTCGTGTCATCCTTGACATAATTTTTGCCCCCTTGTTTTGCGTCTCGAGCCTTTTGTCTTCGCCATTCTCAGAAAGCCTGCTGCTTTATGGATTCGGGTTCGTGTCACCGACGTCCTGGACTCCCCATAACAACATCATGGCGTGGTCTTCATGAACGGTGTTGTGGCAGTGCATGGGCCAGTCGCCGCGAAAATCGCGGAATCGGAAGAAGAGCTCAACCGTCTCCCCGAACTGCAGGCGACATACGTCTTTCCGCGAGTGTTCTACGTGTGTCGGTGGCGCTCCATTCCGCGTCAGGATGCGGAACTCTTCCAGATGGACGTGGATGGGATGCTGCCAGCCATGGGAGCTGTTCCGTATTATCCACCTTTCCGAGGTGTTTCTTTGGCACGTGAAACGGATGCTGGTCTTGAAGCGGCAGTCTGCAGCTTTTCCATTGACTAGCCACTGGCCATTGCTCCGCACGAACTCGAAGGTGCGAGTAACCCGCGGCGGCACACTGATTGGTGGCAGTTGGTAGAACGCCGGTCCCGTGGCTGGATCAACGCTGCCGTCGGGAACCGGAGCGCCAATCCTGTACTGCACGCAAGTGGTACCTTGGCCCGCGGGAAGGATCGTGTTCGTGGGGGCGCGCCCACCGGTCTGGAGCAACCGGTTTTCGAGATTAAGGACGGTCGTCCCAAACTCGCGAGCGAGAAGTTTGAAGTCAATGATGATGTCGTAGCGCTCCGACGGCCCCAGCCGGAAACTGGTCACTTGCACCGGTTTGGGCAACAGATTGCCGTCGTTAGCGATTACCCAAAAAGGAATCACCTGACTCGGATTGTTGGGATCGGTGAGGAAGAGCTCATAAAAACGCGACGGTCCACCGTCCAACACGCGGAAGCGGTACCGGCGCCCTTGTACCTCTAAGAACGGCTGGACTTTGCCGTTAACCAACTGGACGTCACCGACCAGGCCATCGAACCCGAAAGTGTCGAAACAGAGGAGGCCGGTGCCGGGATCGATCAACTTATCGGTCAGGAATAGCGGGACGTCGAAATCCGGGAAGCTGGGCAGGTGGAATCCAGTGCCCTCATCACCGGTGTCAAACTGATTGAAGATCAAGTAGAATCCCGCTAACCCTTTGTATGCATTTTCGGCCGTGTGGTCCACACGGTGATCGTGGTACCACAGCGTGCTTGCGGACTCGTTGATGTCTCCGTTGGGCTGATGATCGGAGTCAAACCCCGCCTGATGCATGGTGTGGTAATAATCGAAATACTGTCCCCGGAAAAAGTAGCGGCAAGGTCCTCCATCACTTTCCGACCCGGAGTGGAAGTTATGCAGATGGGTGGACACCTCAGGAACGCCGAAGCCGCCATTCTGGGACTGGATTGGCAGTTCATTGAAGCGGCGAATCAGGACCGACTGCTGATAATGCGTCACGATCGTGGGGCCAGGAAACATAGCGGGGTCATCGCCTCCCTGGTTGAATCCCCAGATGGTTTGGTCGGGAATGCTCGTATCCGATGTGATCCTGAATTTTGGATTTGCCCGCAGCCGCTCGATGAAGAAATGCTGCGGAGGGAATCGATCGAAAAACTGGAAGCAGTCCGTGCCCGCATGCAATTGCCCATTGAACTGACCACGCCCCTCGAAGGGGCGGTGCGTTGCCGGATTAATGGCATTGTTGGGGCATCGGTGTGGCTGATGCGCGAATCCCGGGTCCGTCAGTGGCCGTTCAGGCAAGACGGGCGGGATGTAGAGAGGATCGAGGAAGGGTGCGATCGTCGGGCTGCATCCCAGTTGGCACTGCCCGGGCGAACAGCCAGTAGTAGCCCAGGCGCTTAGACCGCTCTTGGGGATAAGGTACCCCGCAGTGGTCAGAAGGCCCATCTTGAAAAGTTCGCGCCTGCTGAGTCCTGCCTTTACGATCTCCAGCCTGTTCTTCCGAGCGTTCTCGATGTCACGTCGATTTGCCATTGCATTCATCCTTCCTCCCAAACCCGAAAAGTAATGGGATGACCAAGCGGGTGAGGTGCAACATTCCCGCGGTTCCTACGTAAAGTCCTAGATTGGAATCAAATCACCACGGTTGAGCGCACACCCCCTTAGTTACGTCAGTTGCGTCAAGGTTTCAGGCAGCTACGCCGTGCGCCCGCTCTCGCATCACGGAGCGCAAGATACCGTCGGTGTTCCGTGGCTCGCACATGTCAGCCGCGCCGTGGGTCAGCGCCTCCGTCCAGAGTTCCTCATCCGCCAACCTGTGGGTGCAGACAATGGATAGGTCGGGGAACTCACGGTGCAAACGCTTAATTTCGCTCAGGCAGAAATTTTCCAGATCTAGCACCAGCACCTCCGCCCGATGCTGGACAATGTTGGGACGGATCTCGTCACAAGTGCGGGCCAGATGAACGCAACGAACATGCTGGGAAAGATTCTCCGCCAGAATCTGAGCAGTTCTGGCGTCGGTTTGGAAGAGGACTACACTAAGTAGCTCCATACACATCCCCCTGATTCGCCGCATTTGCCGCAGCTTACAACCCAAATTCCGCCGCTGAGCGAAAAAGAAACGCGGGTTACGATGACTACTGTGCGGTACACATTGCACTCCGCGCGTTGGCGTTTACTCGCCTAAACTCGGGGAATCATCACAAGAGTCGTAACCAGAGTCTTAATACAAAATTGAGGAAGCCATCTCGCGAGGAATGGGAAGAAGTTCTCGATCGGAGATAGTCCGTCGCGAGTTCGGGCTCAAATCCTATGTCTTAATTTCGAAGATGTCAAGGAGAATCTTAGGTTCAACGCTGTCAGCGACATCTTAGCGCCAACACGCTTCGCGTGCATAGGAAGACAATTCCTGTTGAAGCCGACAAAATAAGTTCTATTTAGGCTTGACAACGCGCCAAGAACATTCATAATAACGCGATCTCCGGGGTTCGAAGACTCATAGAGAGCTTCTATGGCGGCCAACCCTATACCGATTCAATTCCCCAGCAAGCAGATTGATCAGTTGTGCATCGATACCATCCGCACTCTTTCCATGGATGCCGTGCAGGGGGCGAACTCCGGGCATCCAGGAACACCGATGGGAATGGCTCCGGTCGTTTACTGCTTGTGGCAGCAGTTTCTGCGTTTCGATCCTGCCGATCCTATCTGGCCAAATCGAGACCGCTTCGTTCTCTCCATCGGTCACGCTTCGATGTTGTTGTATTCCATGCTGCACTTGTGCGGTGTCGATGCAGTAGATTCCGAATACGAACATCGGGGCGAGTGGTCGGTCAAACTGGACGATATCAAGCGGTTTCGACAATTAGAAAGCAAGTGTCCAGGACATCCCGAATACCGCTGGACTTCTGGAGTCGAAACTACTACTGGACCGCTCGGCCAAGGTGTTGCAACCAGCGTGGGCATGGCACTTGCCGAGCGTTGGATGGCGGAATACTTCAATCGTCCCGGCTTTGAACTTTTCAACTACAACGTATACGCCGTGTGCGGCGACGGCTGCATGATGGAAGGTGTTAGCGGAGAGGCTGCGTCGTTGGCTGGTCATCTTAAGCTTTCGAATCTCTGCTGGATTTATGACAACAATAGGATCACGATCGAGGGCCACACTGAGTTGGCGTTCAGTGAGGATGTAGCGACCCGTTTCCTCGGCTACGGCTGGAATGTGACTCGTGTAGGAGACGCGAATGATCAGTCGATGTTGGCGCGGGCCTTTCAAACTTTCCTGCATACTAATGATCGGCCGACTCTGATCATTGTCGACAGCCATATTGCTTACGGCGCTCCCAACAAGCAGGACACCAGTGCCGCTCATGGCGAGCCGCTCGGTGAAGAGGAAATCCAGTTGACCAAGCGGAATTATGGTTGGCCGGAAGATGCGAAATTCTACGTTCCCGAAGGGGTAAGAGAGCACTTCAAGGACGGAATCGGCAAACGCGGTGCAGAGTTGCGTAAGGGCTGGCAGGAAATGTTTCGCAAGTACTCCGGCCAAAACCCGGAATTGGCGTTGCATCTTGATAAGATGCAGCGCCGCGAACTGCCCGAAGGTTGGGACCGGAATCTGCACGAATTTCCAGCCGATATAAAGGGTGTATCCGGGCGGGACGCTTCCGCCAAGGTATTGAATGCGGTTGCGCGTCATGTGCCGTGGATGGTGGGTGGATCCGCCGATCTCGCGCCTTCCACCAAAACTCGGCTTACGTTCGAGGGAGCCGGCGACTTTGCTGCCACGAACTACAGCGGGCGCAATCTGCACTTTGGCATTCGTGAGCACGCGATGGGCTCGATTCTCAACGGCATGGCATTGTCCAAGGTTCGGCCCTTTGGCTCGGGCTTCCTGATATTCAGCGACTATATGCGTCCTGCGATCAGGCTCTCTGCGCTCATGGAAATCCCTGTCATCTATATCTTTACGCACGACTCGATCGGGGTCGGCGAAGATGGGCCGACTCACCAGCCTGTCGAACAGCTGATTTCGTTGCGCGCAATACCTAGCCTGATTACTTTACGGCCAGGAGACGCCAACGAAGTCGTTGAGGCATGGCGGGTCATCATGCAACTGCGCCACAGGCCCGCGGTGCTCGTCCTCTCACGCCAACCGCTTCCCACTTTGGATCGCACACGCTACGCTCCGGCTTCCGGTGTCGCCAAGGGCGGCTACATTCTGGCCGATGCGCCGGGGGGCAAACCAGAAATTCTGTTTCTCGCTACGGGAAGCGAGGTTGCGTTGGCGAGCGAGGCTTACGAAAAGCTAACCGCCGAAGGTGTGCGAGCCCGGCTAGTCAGCATGCCGTCGTGGGAACTGTTCGAACAGCAGCCGCGGCAATATCGCGACAGTGTTATACCGCCGGAAGTCACCGCTCGGATTTCTGTGGAGCAAGGTTCGACGATGGGTTGGGCACTCTATCACGGGTCCAGGGGCTGTGCCATCGGTATGAAAACATTCGGTGCTTCTGCACCTTTGAAGGAATTGCAGATGAAGTTCGGGTTTACCCGTGAGAATGTGCTGGTTGCTGCGCGAGAGCTCTTGTCAGGAGACCAGTAACCGGAAAGCATTGAACCTCGCCGCTGTCGGCACCGCGCAACCTGTACAGAAGTCGGTGTGGCCGAATTCAAAATCAGAAAGTCGCCCGCGGCGATAAAGTTGTCAGTGTCCGACACCCAAGACGCCACGATATCGGAGTGATGCCATGCGACCAGCAGTTGTCATTCAGCCCGCCAGGCCCAAGCCATCGAATCCATTGCGCGAACTACAAGATTATGGGCAGTCAGTATGGTTGGATAACATCCGGCGCAGTTTACTGACCAGCCGGGAATTGCAACATTTACTCGACGACGACGGGCTGCGTGGGGTCACTTCTAACCCTGCCATCTTCGAGAAGGCTATAACCGGCAGCTCAGATTACTCCGATCTGTTGCAGTCTCTAGCCAGCCAAAGCGAGCTTGATGCCAAAGGTCGCTACGAGATACTGGCGATCCGCGACATCCAGGACACCGCAGATCTGTTGCTTTCTGTCTATCAATCATCCAAGCGTCGCGACGGGTACGTGAGCCTGGAAGTCTCACCCATTCTCGCCAGGGACACGGAGGGCACGCTCGCGGAAGCGAGGCGCCTTTGGAAGGCGGTGGGGCGTGGCAACGTGATGATTAAGGTACCGGGCACGCCCGAGGGAATTCCTGCTTTCCGGCAGCTCATCAGTGAGGGTATCAATGTCAATGTCACGCTACTGTTCTCGCAGGCGGTATATGAGCAGGTCGCGCAGGCTTATATGGATGGCCTGGAAGAATTTGGTCGCCGAAGCTTGGACGTGGGCAAGGTGGCCAGCGTGGCCAGCTTTTTCATAAGTCGAATCGATTCTGCGGTCGATGCCTTGGTCGGTGCGAGGCTGAAGGTTGCCAAGGATCCAGCCGAGCAGGCCCTCCTGCGCAGTGTTCTTGGAAAGGTCGCAATTGCGAATGCGAAGCTGACTTACCAGCGCTACGGCAATATCTTTCGCGGAGGGCGTTGGGAGGAACTTGCGAAACGCGGTGCCCAGACCCAGCGTGTCCTATGGGCTAGCACTGGTACCAAGAATCCCGACTACAGCGATGTGGTTTATGTCGAGGAGTTGATCGGCCCTGAAACCGTCAACACCATGCCACCGGCCACGCTCGCCGCTTTCCGCGACCACGGCCGACCACGGCCAAGCCTCGTGGAAGACATTGAAGCTGCGCACGATCACATGGACACCTTGCAGAAGCTTGGCTTTTCCATGGACCAGGTGACAGCGAATTTATTGACTGAGGGACTCAAACTTTTTTCGGAGGCGTTCCACAAACTGCTCACCGCAGTTGAGAAATCGACGCAGGGGCGCCTCACCGCCAAGGTCAGCCGACAGACATACAAACTGCCCGCCGAGATCGCCGGCTTGGTGAAAGCACAAGTAAATGACTGGCGTGCTGAAGGCAAAGTGCGTCGTTTGTGGGAGCGTGACTCGTCCCTCTGGACGAATTCCGACGAAGACAAGTGGCTCGGATGGCTGACCATAGCTGATGACCAATTGGCTCACAGGCATGAGTTCGCAGCGGCGGCCGAAGATGCGCGCAGTGGACGTTTTTCTCATGTCCTGCTGCTCGGCATGGGTGGCTCCAGCCTTTGTCCCGAAGTGTTGAAGATGACCTTCGGCACGATTCCGGGGTATCCGGAGTTGCACGTGCTGGATTCTACGGACCCTGCGCAGATCAAAGCGATGGAGGACAAGATTGACATTGCCGAAACGCTATTTCTCGTTTCCAGTAAGTCGGGTAGCACGCTGGAACCAAACATTTTCAAACAATATTTCTTCGAGCGCGTAAAGCGCGTCCTCGGGGCAGAGAAAGCCGGGTCACGATTCATCGCTATCACCGACCCCGGTTCGAAGATGGAGTTAGTAGCGCAGGGTGACAAGTTTCGCCATATCTTCCACGGACTGGCCAGCATTGGAGGACGTTACTCAGCTCTTTCTGATTTCGGCATGGTCCCTGCCGCCTTGATGGGCCTTGACGCTCAAAAATTTCTTGATCGTACCGAAGAAATGGTACACGCCTGCAAGTCTTGCGTTCCCGTGGATGACAATCCTGGAGTTGTCCTGGGCATCATTCTCGGAACTCTTGCCCTCAACGGTTGTGACAAAGTCACTATTGTCGCCTCTCCTGGCATTTCCGACCTGGGTGCATGGCTGGAGCAGCTCATCGCAGAGTCAACAGGCAAGGAAGGACACGGCATTATTCCCGTGGACCGCGAACAGCTAGGTCCCGTCGATGTCTATGGCGAGGACCGTGTATTTGCCTATCTCCGGTTGGAGTCAGCTCCCGATCCTGCTCAAGACGATAAGGTGGCTGCGCTCGAACAGGTTGGGCAGCCAGTCGTCCGCATAGCTGTTGGTGAAACTTATGATCTGGGTCAGGAGTTCTTCCGATGGGAAATAGCAACTGCTGTTGCTGGATCCATCATCGGTATCAATGCCTTCAATCAGCCTGACGTCGAGGCAAGTAAAATCGCCACCCGCAACCTGACGGCTGAATATGAACGCTCTGGATCGTTGCCGGCGGAGAGGCCCATCCTCAATGAGGACGGCATGCGGCTCTTTGCGGACGAAAAGAATGCAGCCGCGCTGAAACAGACGGCAGACTCCGAATCGCTGGTTGGCCACTTACGTTCTCACTTGAATCGCCTGAAAAGCGGCGACTACTTCGCTTTGCTCGCCTATGTCCCAATGTTCGCCAATCATGAGCAGCGGCTCCAGCAGATGCGGCATGCTGTGCGTGATAAGAAGCGCGTGGCCACATGTCTCGGCTTCGGGCCACGCTTCTTGCACTCAACTGGGCAGGCCTACAAGGGCGGTCCGAATTCAGGCGTATTCCTGCAGGTTACTTGCGATGACGCCCATGATCTGCCCGTTCCTGGGCAGAAATACACTTTCGGCACAGTCAAAGCAGCACAAGCACGAGGTGATTTACAAGTGCTGGTGGATCGAAATCGGCGCGCGTTGCGGGTTCACATCGGCGCCGACATCGACGCCGGCTTGGCTAAACTCAATTCTGCGATTACACGGGCGCTCGCCTAGCTTCGTATGACGCACGTTAAAGGAGTCTGATGCAACTCGGAATGATCGGTTTAGGACGAATGGGAGCAAACATGGTCCGCCGTCTGATAAGGGGCGGGCACCAGTGTGTAGTTTACGACAGGAGCCCGGCAGCGGTGGAGGCGCTCGTAACCGAAGGCGCTGTGGGAAGCATTTCCTTGGATGATTTTGTGTCCAAGCTCTCTCGACCACGGGCGGTGTGGTTGATGGTGCCCGCCGCCATCGTGGATGGCACTCTCGCCGACCTTACGGCGCGGCTCGGCAAAGAGGACATCGTTGTCGATGGCGGGAATTCCTACTACATCGACGATATACGACGGAACCAGGAACTGGCTCCGAAAGGGATCCACTACGTCGATGTGGGGACGAGCGGTGGAGTCTGGGGATTAGAACGTGGCTATTGCATGATGATAGGCGGCCCAGACCCTGCGGTCGAACGTCTTGGCCCCGTGCTACGTACGCTGGCTCCGGGCCGGGGCTCGGCTCCGGCCACCCCTGGCCGGGAAAGGCATGACGGCACCGCCGAAGAGGGATATCTGCATTGCGGATCCGCAGGAGCGGGGCACTTCGTCAAGATGGTTCACAACGGGATCGAATACGGGCTCATGGCAGCGTACGCCGAAGGCTTGAACGTCCTGAAGCACGCGAACGTCGGAAAGCAAAACCGGTCAGCGGACGCGGAAACCACTCCACTACGCAATCCCGAGCACTACCAATACGAATTTGACCTGGCTGATGTGGCTGAAGTGTGGCGGCGTGGAAGCGTCGTTGCTTCGTGGCTCCTCGACCTGACCGCGATAGCTCTCGCCGGCAAGACTGATTTGTCTGATTTTTCCGGCCGGGTGTCGGATTCGGGTGAAGGAAGATGGACGGTAACTGCAGCCATTGACGAGGGTGCGCCTGTGCCCGTGTTGAGTGCCGCTCTTTACCAGCGGTTCAGTTCGCGGGGAGAATCTGACTTTGCTGACAAATTGCTCTCGGCAATGCGCTTCGCGTTCGGCGGACACAGGGAGACAAAAGCATCATCCGAAGCTGCGTAGGTCGAAAAACCGTGCAGAGCAACGGGCGGAAAATCCTGGTGATCGACGTCGGCGGTACCTCCATCAAGGTGCTGGCCACTGGCTGGACGGAGATGCGCCGGCTTCCGTCCGGTCGGGCGATGACCGCGGCAGCGATGGTCCGGGGGGTGAAGGACGCCGTTGGGGGATGGGATTGTGACGCGGTCTCCATCGGTTATCCGGGTCCGGTAATTCACGGGCGGCCTTTGCGCGACCCGCACAATCTGGCTCCGGGCTGGGTGCATTTTGATTTTGAGAAAGCTTTTGGCTGTCCAGTAAAGATCGTTAATGACGCCGCCATGCAAGCGTTGGGCTCTTACAAGAGGGGTCGCATGCTTTTCCTCGGCCTGGGTACGGGTCTGGGTTCAGCGATGATCGTTGATGGGTTGCTCGAGCCCATGGAATTAGCTCACCTGCCGTACAAGCGCGGCAAGACATTCGAAGACTACGTTGGGATTCGGGGCTTGCAACGCCTGGGCCGAAAAAAATGGCAGGAGCACGTGCTCAAGATTGTGCAGCAGCTTCGCGATGCCTTGCAGGCCGAAGAGGTCGTACTCGGCGGTGGAAACGCCAAGAAACTCAAAAAATTGCCTCCGCATACCCGGCTTGGTGAAAATGCGAATGCATTCGTAGGTGGTTTTCGAATATGGGAGGAAGAGCCGCGTGCGAGAGCCAGAGCTGCTTCCCGGAACTGAACTCCGGAACAGGACCCTGAGACCTCCATCGCCGAGGAAAGGGGATCCCTGCATCATGGTGATCTTCGGTGGCGCTGGAGACCTAACCAAGCGCAAATTGATGCCGGCACTCTGCAATCTCGCGGAGCAAGGCTTTGCGCCCCAGCAGTTCGCGGTTGTTATCGTCTCCTCCGCCGCCTTCACGACCGATACGTTTCGCCAGCAACTCGCCGAAGACATCAGGACGTTCTCGTCGCGGCCAATTGATCCGACGATTCACGAGCGACTGGTCGAACGCACCTACTACGTGCGCGGAGACTTCGCAGATTCTGATGTATATCAGCGATTGAAAGCTACTCTCGAAGAAGTTGCGGCAAAAGACAACGTACCCAGCAATCACTTTTATTACCTGGCCGTGGCGCCACGCTTTTTTGGTGAGATTGTTCGCCAGCTCGGTGCAGCAGGTCTGGCCAAGGAAGAAAACGGGCGATGGCGGCGCGTGGTCATCGAGAAACCGTTCGGGAGAGATCTGCAATCGGCACGTGCTTTGAATGCAGAGATCAAGCAGGTTCTGGATGAGCACCAGATTTACCGCATTGACCACTATCTCGGCAAAGAAACAGTGCAGAACCTGATCATGTTCCGGTTTGGCAACGGAATTTTTGAGCCGATCTGGAATCGTCGTTACATCGACCACGTGCAGATCACAGCCGCAGAAACCGTTGGCGTGGAGCAACGAGGCGGCTATTACGAAACTTCCGGCGCCCTGCGGGATATGGTACCCAACCACCTGTTCCAACTCGTATCTTTGACCGCAATGGAGCCGCCGATATCCTTTGACGCGAATGCGGTGCGCGACGAACAGGCCAAGGTTCTACACGCCATTCTGCCGTTTTCTCCTGAGGATGTCTTGAGCAAGACGGTACGGGGACAGTACGACGATGGCATAGTAGATGGCAAACAGGTGCCGGCATATCGGGCCGAACCCAACGTAAAATCTGATTCCTGTACCGAAACGTTTGTGGCGATGAAGCTTCTCATCGACAACTGGCGTTGGGCGGATGTTCCGTTTTATTTACGCACGGGTAAGCACCTGCCCCGGAGGGTTACTGAGATCTCGATCCAGTTCCGGCGCGCTCCGTTTCACCTCTTCCGCAACACTCCGGTAGCAGCTTTGCAGACCAACCGTCTGGTGATCACAATTCAGCCGGAAGAGAGTATTTCCCTTCGATTTGGAGCGAAGCTGCCGGGCCCGATCATGCAACAGGGAGCGGTAGAGATGTGCTTTAATTACGCCGATTACATGGGATCGGTGTCCAGTACAGGTTATGAGCGGCTGCTCTACGATTGCATGATCGGAGACGCGACGCTATTCCAGCGGGCAGATATGGTTGAGGCTGGCTGGAGCGTAATCAGTCCCGTGCTCGACGTTTGGCAGGCGCTCCTGCCGCGCGACTTCCCCAACTATGCGGCGGGAACCTGGGGGCCGGAAGCGGCGGACGATCTGCTGGCTCGTGACGGACGGGAGTGGCGGCCCCAGACTGCGGCCCGGGTTGCCTTGGTTGCAAGCTAAATCGCATTGCAAAAGGATCTCACCATGCCCCAGAGTGTCGTTTTTCTGTTTGATGTGGACAACACGTTGCTCGACAACGATCGGGTTACAGCCGACCTCAAGCGACATCTTGAGCAAAAAGTCGGGCAGGCGCGCCAGCAGCGATATTGGGCGGTTTTCGAACAGCTGCGCTCAGAGCTGGGGTATGCGGACTATCTTGGCGCCCTCCAGCGCTACCGCTCTGAATATCCTCGCGATCCAAACCTGCTGACGGTTTCGGACTTTCTCGTGGAATATCCATTCGCGAACCGGCTCTTTCCCAATGCTCTTGATGCCATTGATCATGTGAAGCTAGACGGCCGCCCGGTAATCCTGTCCGACGGTGACGTGGTTTTTCAGCCTCTCAAGATCAGACGCTCCGGGTTGTTCGCCGCCATGAATGGCGACGTGTTGATCTATGTCCACAAGGAGTTCGAGTTAGATGACGTTCAGGAACGCTATCCCGCAGACAGCTACGTGCTTATTGATGACAAGTTGCGTATTCTGACAGCTGTCAAGAAAGTCTGGGGCAGTCGCGTCACGACCGTGTTCCCGCGGCAAGGGCATTACGCGGTTGATCCGAAGATACTCTCCAGCTATCCACACGCGGATATCACGATCAACCGCATTGGCGAACTCGTCGATTATGACTTGCAGACGTTACTGAGAGCAGCTGAAGGTGATGGTGATCTCGCGGCGCTCGCCTGAAAACCTGGACTGGCATGTTGGTCGGGCATGGACGAGAGCTTGTAGCTGTCCTCTTCGCTCAATCATGAGGCGGGAAAGACTTGGTGGAATGCGGGGAATGGTGCTATTCTTTCGGTCCACAGTTTCAGGAGGGTGAGATGTCCGTCCCAAACCCCTTCGCGGCGATCACTTCATCTCCTCGTCCATCTCCAGAACTGGTGTTTGTAAACGGCTCGGATCAGCGGAAGATTGCTCTCGATCACGTCCCTTTCACCATCGGGCGTAAACCCGACAAAGATCTAATGGTCACGGACACACGGGTCTCGCGCGACCACGCTGTCATTGAGACGGAAGGTGGTGACTTCGTGGTGGTGGACGTAGGCAGTAGCGCGGGCACGTTCGTCAACGGCGAAAAGATCAATCGCCGAAAGCTCAACTCCAACGACCGTGTCGAGTTTGGCGCCAAGGGTGGGCCCTATCTTGTCTTCAATCCCGCTAGTGCTGAACATCTCGAACGCGTCTCAGAAGTCAGCGCGATCGCCAGAGTCTCCATTTTTTCCAAGCTGAGCCAAACCGATATCGAGGACCTTACGAAGATCGCAACGGCAAAAAAATACGCTCCCGACAAAGCCGTGTTCTTCCAGGGCGATCCATCCGACTCTCTGTACATATTGGTCAAGGGTTCCGTCAAAGTGGCTAAGGCTTCAGAAGACGGGCACGAGAAGATCCTGGATATTCTTGGCCCTGGGGAAATATTCGGGGAGTTCGCGATGCTCGATGGACATCCCCGTTCTGCCACGGTGACGACCTGCGAACCGACCGAGTTGGCCTTGATCTCGCGCAGCGAATTCCGCGACTTCGTTTCGACGCGCCCTGAAATCCTCTGGAAAGTTCTGGCGTCGCTCTGCGAGCGTGTCCGGAAGACGAGCACTGACATGCTGGAACTGTCATCGCGAGAGGTGCCCTACCGTCTTCTCGCGGCCTTATCGCAACTGGCTGAAAAGCACGGTCAGGTCGCGGCCGATGGCTCGTGCTTGATCGGCGGGAGCTTTGGCATCAACGATCTGGTTGCTATGGTTGGTTCGAGCCGGGAGATTGTGAGCCGTCTGTTGCACCGTTATCAAGAGGAAGGGCTGATCGAACTCGGCAAGAACAAACTCATCATCCCCGATCCGAAGGCTCTGGCTCGAGCGATCGAGTACTCCTCAGAGTGGTGATGAGCAAGTGATTCACAGCCCGCGCGCCACGAAAGCGCGCCAATCAGCCAAATTATAACGCAGTAATAATCTACGGGCCTAAGCCCACAATCTCTGGAACCCTCCGGGCTAACTCTCGGGAGGACACGATGCAGCAGAGACAAACGAGGATTCTCATCATCGGCGGGGGCTTCGGTGGCACCTACACGGCGATGGTGCTCGAAAAGCTCCTGAGAGGTGACCCGAGCGTCGAAGTGGGGCTCATCAGCAAAGAAAACTATCTGGTGTTTCAGCCCATGCTGCCAGAGGTGATTTCGGGCAGCATTGGAATTGTTGATACCATCGCACCCATCCGGCGGCTGTGCCCGAAGACAAACCTCTACACCCGCGAAGTCGAGTCGATCGACTTGGAAAACAAGACTGTGACAACGAGTGCAGGGTTTCGACCGCGGCCCTTTGAGCTCGAATACGATCATCTCGTCATAGCCGTGGGAAACATCACCAGTTTTGCGGGCCAGCCGGGTCTCGCCGAGCATGCTCTGCCTTTCAAGTATGTTGGCGATGCACTCGTGTTACGCAACCACGTCATCCACGCACTGGAAGAAGCCGACGTGGAATCAGATCGCGAGCTTCGCCGGGCGCTGCTAACCTTCGTCGTAGCCGGAGGGGGGTTCTCCGGAGTTGAAGCAGTCGCCGAGCTCAACGACTTCGTCCGCAGAGTGGCGCGCAGTTTCCGGCGCATCAATCCGAACGAGATCCGCGTTGTCCTGCTTCACGCGGGTCCACTTATCCTTCCAGAGTTGCCACAGAGCCTGGCCCAGTTCGCACAGAAGCTGCTGCAGCGTCGCGGGGTCGAAATTCGCCTGAATACACGCCTCGCTGGGGCAACGGCCGAGTCGGCTTTGCTCGAGAATGATGAGCGAATTCCTACGAAGACCCTCGTGAGCACGGTTCCGTCGGCGCCCAATCCTCTGGTGGCTGGTTTACCCTGCAAAAAAGAGCGGGGTCGAATCGTCGTCAACAAAAACTTGGAAGTCATCGGCAACCCGGGAGTGTGGGCCTTGGGCGATTGTGCCTGGGTTGTGGACCAGCAAACCTGGCAGCCATGTCCCCCAACCGCCCAGCACGCCACGCGGCAGGCGGCCTGCGTCGCGAAAAATCTCTTCGCTACACTGCGCGGCACACCGAAGCAAGCGTTCTCCTTCCAGGCCCTTGGAAAATTAGCCTCGCTCGGTCACCGATCGGCCGTTGCCGAGGTGTTCGGATTCAAGATCTCTGGTTTCTTTGCATGGTTGATGTGGCGCTCGATCTATCTGATGAAGCTGCCCGGCTTCGATCGCAAGCTAAGAGTCTCGACCGACTGGTTCCTTGATCTGCTGCTGCCGCCCGACATCGTCCAGCTCAAGCTTGGACAATCGGCCAGCTTGTGCCGAGAGCATTTCGAGCCACACCAGATCATCTTCCGTCAGGGAGACCGCGGCGACCGGCTGTATATCGTCGTGGATGGTGAAGTCGAGATGCTTAATCACGAGCAGCGATTGGCTCGCCTGGGTCCAGGTGAGTGTTTCGGAGAAATGGCTCTTGTAAATGAGAGCCCGCGCATGGCCACGGCACGAACCGTCACGAAGGTGAACCTGCTGAGCCTGGACCGCGCGACTTTTAATGCCCTCTTCGCTAGTCACCCACCACTCCGTGGCATGTTCCAGACGCTTATCGACCAGCGCCTTCGAGTCGCTGCTGAGGGGCAGACTGATGTGCGAGACCTGGGACAAACACAGGCTTGAGTGCTGTGGAGCTACGAAAGACCGAGCCCCCGTCGAAACTCGCGGACAGCGACTTGTGAACTGCCAATCGGGGGATCGTCATCGAAGGAGTAGGTGGCACCGAGACAGCCAAATGTCGTTGGCGGCCGGGCGGATTTTGCGCGATTTCGAGGACTTCCTGCTAGGAAACGCTTGTACATTGTGGAAATACCCCGATAAGTTAAGTTTTTCCTTGACATTAAAAGCCGTCTATGATTAATGTATCGGGGTCGTGGGGCCCCCGAAAAACTACTTGACTTGGCCGAAAGGTTTCCTCGACCTGGCCGAAGCAGTTTTTAACTCTTTCCTCGCGCGTTCCTCTTCCCCTGAGCCGTCGAGGCGAACGAGGGGATTCCCGCCTATTAAGTGACGACGGATTTTCCAACGTCTCCTTAAGGATTGTGGCCGCACAGAGGAGTGTGTGCCAACGCGTACTCGCGGTGTAGGTCTTCGCTCGCATTTATCCGGTCCCCGGGAGATCTGGATGACCAAAGCGATCTAGTGCGGGCGAGGCAACAGACGGGAACCAGGTACCAAAGGAAGGATTCCTATGAACACATCATCAGGCAAGGCACCGGACCCAATTCAGTTCAGCCGAAGGTCAACCACGACGACCAGAGTGATAGCGTTGATAGCTTGTTGCTTGATAATCAGTGCCGTCGTCGTAGTAAGCAGTCGCGCCAATTCGGCTTTGCGCAGCGGCGAACGGTCACATAAGCACAACCCGTTCTTCAACCCAAAAGCCGTGGCGCGAGGGATCACCGTGGATCAAGTGGTGTCCTTGAAAGAAGTGCCGGTGCCCGAGCCGATGGCTGCGGTTATTGTGGGGCCGATCCCGGGTCCTGGAACCGACCTGAATTTTCAGCCTTTGTCCACGGATATTGTCAAGAGCCAGCCGGAACTCATCAGGTTGGGCAAAGCCTTGTTCTGGGATATGCAAGTGGGCAGCGATGGCATTCAGGCCTGCGCCACTTGCCATTTCAACGCTGGCGCAGATATCCGCACTAGAAATCAGATTTCCCCGAACCTGAGCGACACAAATTTCCACAACAACGTCCCACCAAAAGGGGACGGTTTTGGTGGTGATAACCTTTGGGGCGATGCCGCCGTTCCCTATACCGCCAATGACCCCCTTACTCCGAATCCCCCGGGCCCGGTCGAGCCGCCGCCTGCGCAGTTCAACGTTCCGGGCTTCCCGCAATTCGGACCGAACTACGAAGTAACCAGCGCCGATTTTCCGCTCAACGACTGGTTCCAGCCCACCGAACTGACCCCCAGGGGACCGGGGGTTACGATTTTTGACGAATTTGCCAACGTCTCCCGCGACACAAACGACATTATGGCTTCTCAGGGAGTGCGTCTCAACCTATTCTGCGGCCTTCCACCTGCCTGCTCCTCTACAAACCCCCTCTGCGCCGGCGCCACTTCACCGGGAAGCCCGGTGGAATGCTCAGTGCCAGAGAAAGATATTTTCAATACGGTGGCTCCGGGAACGCTCCAGGTCGATGGCAGGGTCCGCCGGGCGATGCCGAGAAACGCTCCAACGATGATCAATGCCGTTTTCAACTTTGACAATCTCTGGGACGGGAAGGCGAGCTTCATTTTTAACGGCGTGAACCCCTTCGGGTTCCGTGACCGGACCCATAAACTCCAAGAAATCATTAAAGGGACGGTGACCCCTGTATTCGTCCGCATCACAAATTCCAGCCTCGCTTCCGTCGCCGCAGGCGTACCTGTTTCTCCCAACAATATCGCGATGGCATTTGATAAACGTACTTTCCCCGACGTTGGCAGGAAGATGGTGAGCCTGCGGCCGCTGGCAAAACAATATGTACATCCTCAAGACAGCGTGTTGGGCAAATTGTCCCGGGCTGTGTTGAATCCTGATGGAACCCTGTCAGGCCCAAAAGGCCTGACGGTCGCCACCTATGAGGACATGGTCAAACTCGCGTTCCGGTGGCAGTGGTGGGGCAGTTCTACCCTCTTCAACGGGTACACCCAAATGCAAACTAACTTCTCTCTCTTTTTCGGCTTGGCGGTGCAGGCCTACCAGGCGACCCTTGTGTCCGATAACACACCCTTCGACCACTTCATGGGCGCACCTCATCCCGTGAGACAAAATCACGGAAACCCCATACCGCCGGACCCCAAAGCTCTCACGGAGCGACAGCGATTGGGTCTTTCCGTCTTCCTGGACGATAACGCTAATCTCGGTACCCACTGCGCCGACTGTCACATTCCTCCGGTGACGACCGGCCACACTGTGCTCGATTACCAGCCGGATGCGCAGGGTGTGCCTTCCCTAGCTACGGGAGAAGCGATCGAGTTCATGCAAATGGGTGATAACCAGGAAGAGGCCAACTACGACCACGGCATGTACAACATCGGGGTGCGGCGCAGCTGTATTACGGGAATAGACCCATCCACTTGTCCCTCACACAACGAAGACAGGGGTCGGGGCGCCACGGCCACTAAGAACAACGTTGCTTTTGCGAACCCGTTGACCGGAACCAATGTTGGTATCTCCTCGATTTCACGGATTGCGAGTACGCCGCCGCCTGGCTGCGTCGCCGGAAATGAACTGGTCACGGTCACGACCGCAGCTAGCAATCCTTTGGCTGCGGGGCAGGTCGCTACCATCTTCGGAGTCAGCGATACGAGCTTCAACGGCGTGTTTAATGTGTGTACGGTGATTTCGATGACTCAGTTCACCTATATGCAGACCAACGTGCCCGACGCTTCTTCGAGCGGTGGATCCGCGACTGGTCCAAATGCGCCTTTCCCGCTTTCCTTGGTGGAGCTGACCGCGCTTCGAGGGGACCCGAGCTGCAATAGCACCCCGATGCCCCATGTAGGATGCCTGCCCCCCGATGTGGCCAGGTTTCTCCCGGATGTCCCAATGTTGCCTCGCCGCGTCACTAACGGTGCCTTCAAAGCTCCCAACCTGCGGAACATTAAGTTCAGCGGCCCCTATTTCCACATTGGCGATTCTGAAACCCTGCGACAAGTTGTTGAGTTTTACGTTCGTGGTGGGAACTTCCCCAACACCAACTTGCACGATAAAACGGTAGACGTCGATGGCATTCCGCCGTTGGCATTCCCTGAGTTCAACCCCGTTGCTGAGGCAAATATCGAAGCTCTGGTGGATTTTCTGGCTGAGGGTCTCAAGGACGATCGGGTGGCCTTTGAAAAAGGGCCGTTCGATCATCCCGAGCTCAGGGTTCCGAACGGATCTCCGAAGAGTGATTCGTCGAAGGATTTGTTCGTAGAGATCCCAGCCGTCGGCAAACAAGGGAGGGCTACTGAGCTCCCGACATTTTTGAATCTGGATCCCCAGCAACCCTAGCTTTGCCGAGACGGCAGCGTTCTGTGCTGCCGTCCGGTTTCAAAACGATGGTGAATCGAGAGACGAACTTTTGGGTACGACAAGTTCAATGCGGGTCGAGATACACATGGGAGGAATGACAATGAAAGCTAAATCCACGATAACTCTGTTCTTCGTTTTGGCCTCGACCCTGCTCTGTGTGACCGCAGGCAACGCCCAATTGACTGTGCTCAACAGCAATGTACCCGCTGGGTTCGGCCAAGCCGGGTACATCCAGACGGCCACCTTGGATAGTAAGACCGGGGGAGGCACGCTGGTCATGAACGGCATAACCATGGTCGTTCCTGCCAACAGCGTTGTCCAGTTTCCTGCCAATACTCTGCAATGGGCCGACCTCTTTGATCCCAAAGTGTACGGTCCGGTCTATGACACTACTGGCGTTCCGATCGAGCCAAATCTGTCGATCGCCGCCGGCAGCACTGGCCTCGCTCTGGTAGACAATCCAGCACAGAGTGTCGGGCTAAGTCCTTACCTTCCCTTCAACGCGAACGTGTTGGGTAACATTGACACAAAGGACGTAACAGGTTTGGGTGTCAATACTTACATTGTTGGGTTGATCCTGCCCATCGACCAAGATTTGGGAAATGGCGGAGCGGGTGTGATCACCTTTATCGACTACGCCAAGAGTCGGCTCGAAGTGGGCGGGCAACTTAATACCCCGGGCACGGGCACAGTAATTGAGATCAATGATCCTCTGGGTCGATACGGCTGGGCGCACAGCCCGGATCCGCGCTGGTCGGTGGACGCCGATAATCCGACCATTACTGCTGGCAACGGCTATCCAATGTGCATTCCCCGATTTGATCCCGCGAAGAAAATTGACCCGGATTGTCCGATCTACAACCGTCCCCTGAACCCGTCTGGTGATGGTCAGGATCCATTTTTGCAACCCGGCGCGCCTTTGATGGTTGTTAACATGCCGGCTTCTAGTAAGCCCGGCCTTACCAAACCCGATCCGTGGAAACAGGCACCATTCATGATCGGTGACTTTGTCGCCTATGCGGGCATCTTGTACAAGAACGACCCCAACTCGCACATCAATCCTGCTGTTCCCTGGAACCAGCAGACCTATATTTCTGCCAATACCTTGGGGGCTGACAAAGTTGCCCTCTACACCGCTCCATGTGCAAGCGGTAAGGAGAAGTGCACCGGGAGTGTAGGGCCCGCTTATATGCAGCTTGCCAGAATGGTGATTGGCACTGGCGGCGCTACGCCGGGCACTAACGTGCTGCCAAATGCGAACCTCGGGATAACGGGAGGACAAATCCCACTGCCAGAACCAAAAAACAACATTGTGATTACTGGGTTCGTGACTGACTCCACCCAGCTCGTGGACATCTTCGCCGCGGACATTAATCCGAACACCGGAATCGAGACACACCGGCTGCTGGGCACGGTTCTGCCGGAGCCCGGCGTTATAGTGGGAGGGGCAGGCAGGGGCAATAAGGGCCGTTTCCGGTTCGAAGTGGGCAAAGGAAGCTTTGGAAATCGCACCCGCGTGTATCTGGCCGAGAGTCACCATGGTTTGGTGCAGGTACCCAATCAGCACGGCAAGATCAAGCCACCGCAGGGCGGGTTGAAATCCGGTCAGTACCACGCCCCCATGTTCACGTTCTTCTTTCCGGACGCCCCCCCGGGCTTTCCCATCATACCCAACAATTTTGATAGCATGCCGTTCCTGACACAAGGTGAGGGAGGGAATCCGAGCGCAGGCCCACTCGATCCGTTCCCGCCGTTCTGTCCGGTCAGCGGCTCGCCTCCTCTGCCTGCTTGCCAACCGTAACGTAACCGCTAGGCCTCTGGGAACGCTTGTGCTTGTAGTACATCACAAGCGTTCCGCGGGCCGAAGGAACAGGGCAGAGCGACCGACCTTGTGCACACGCTGTTTCCGTTAGCTATAACCTAGTGGGCGTACCCAACCTGTGTGCGTAACGCAGGGTTCGAATGGAAGGGACAGGGCAACAGTCTCGGTCGCGTTGGTCTTCGTTGCACTTTGCGGAAGCCTGAGCTACCCGCACAACCTGCTCTAGAAATTTCCGGATTGGATAAACCAGCCACCGCTCTGTCGCACCAGAGTTATTGTTACCGGGGCGGTAGAGGTCAGGGATCCGGACCGAGTTTCCTGGCCCCTGACGCTGGCAAAGTTTCCTTTGATATCCGGGTCGCCCTCCACCGTGAGTTGCAGTTTCTGTTTTTCGGCGGAGTGGAAAGACTCCCGCAGCATTTTCCTTATCCGATCGGGACAAGAAGGCCACAGATTAACGATGCCATCGAGATCCTGCCGATTGTAGGACTCTTCGTAACGGTGAAGGACACGGAGAACTGCTTCCCTGTCCTGTTGCTGGGATAGTTTCTGGCGAACTTGTTCCGCATACGGGCTGTTGGGGTGCCGTTTCAAGTAGGCTTGCAACGCTTCGCTACTACCCGCCTTCTCGGCAGCGATGAAGTCGCCTTGATCACTCTGCAACTCCGCCACCAACCCTCGCGCCTCGTTGGCGTGTTGACCCTGCGGGTGGTTCTGAAGAAACGCATCCAGAGAGGCGAGGTCCGTACGGTTTACCTTTTTCCAGTCGAGGTCTTCGATCCGAGCCAGGACTTGCGCCGTGCGCTTGCTGTTTGGATATTGTCGCAAGAATTGCTGCAGCGCAGACGAGTCCGTGGAGTCGGCAAGGGCGGCGGCGGCTGCCGCTTCGACTGCTTCGGTGTCCGGCAGCATTCTGCCCTCAATGCCGATCTTCTTTCCGAGAGCGAGCGCTTGCTGCGTGCGGAAGGGCAGGTATCCCGTTTTCTCCAATTCGATGGCATGCAATCCGGCGCTGGCATCGTGCGTAAATGTTCCGTCCGATTGAACCTGACCCACCTCCTTGCCGTCCAACCGCACCGTCGCGCCGGGCACTCCGCCGGTAACGGCAAACGAAGTGGCCAGGATCACTTCGCGCTCTAGTGTGACGCTGAGCATGGATTCCTGGTCCTTAAGCACATTGACGGGCAACGTCAGTGCCTGGAATCCCGGTTTTTCCAGGCGAATGTCATATGACGCGGGGGGAAGCGGGATCCGGAGATCGCCTGAACTGGAGGTTCGGCCAAACTGGAAATTGTCTACTAGGACGGTTACATTAGGCTGCCCCGTGCGCACCAGAATTCCGCCGTTCGCACTCTGCTCTCCTGCGACTGGAATGCGCGAGGAAGCCCAAAAAGCCGGTGGACTGGGGCTCTTGAACTGTCGGAGCGCTATGGTGCTGTTGGTAAGATATAAGTTGGCGATGGCAATCGCGACGCCCAGCACCAAGAGCGCCATGACGATGGCAAACGCCCTCTTCAGGCCACGCTTGTACGCTGCGCGTTGCCGGCGCAGTTCCGCGCCGGGCATATTGGCATTCACCCAGTCGTCGTCGAAAACCTTGTTATAGATGCGATTGCGGGCCTTCAGTAGGCCGTTTTCGACGCGGGCAATACCGGAAAGCCGCAGCACAGAAATGAGGGGATTAGTTTCGTCGTCGCGGATGGTCTTGCCGTCGCGGACCTTCTCGTAGAGCATGAGAAGCGCTGCTGTGTCTACCTCGCTGTGCAGCATGCGCTGGCGCACGAAAAGCAGATTGTCATCTCGTTCGCGAGCCCGGTTCGAGAGAAAGAGTTCCTCACACAGGCGGTCCACGCCCGAGGTGTCGTGAATCTTGCCGTCGTTGGCGACGGCTCGGCACAGCCGCTGTGTCAGATAAGGATGTCCGCCGGTCCAGTAGATGATGCGTTGCAAGAGAGCCATTCCAACAGCATCGTCTGCACACAATCCCTGGATCAGGGGAGTCGCTTCCTGCTCGGTGAAATCCGATAGTTCGATTCTACGGCCGATGTTGAATGGAGTAGTTCGCGTGTCCCGGATCAGATCCGACGGAGTAGCAACCCCGAGTAGACAGAATGTGAGCCGTTCGAGCTGAGAGTCCAACGACCGCCGGTTGTAGCATTCGCGAATTCCGGCGAAGAATTCGTCCGTGGAAAATGGCAAACTGCGGACAGCGTCAATCTCGTCCACGAAGACCACTGCCCGGTCATTCAAACCCGGAAGCACCGAATCCGTAATCGCTCGCATAAAACGCCGCATGGGACCGAGTTGGGGAAATCGGAGCCATGCCTCTTCCAATTCGTCCTCGCGGCCAAACTGCTGACCTACCCGCTCGAGAAGGCCGTTGTACCACTGTTCTGTGGTCAGGTTCTGACCGAGGCTGGTCAGATCGAGGACCGCGACTCGCGCGCCGTTGTCGCGTAGGCGGACGGCGGTTCGGACCATGAGCGAGGACTTGCCCATTTGGCGGGCTGTCAGGACGTAACAAAACTCGCCAGCCTGAAGAAACTTGTAAAGATTCTGGTCAGCGGCTCGTGAAATGTAGGAAGGCGCATCCCGGCGGAGCGTCCCACCCACAACGAAGAAACTGGCAGTCTCGATTTCAGGCATGGGAACTCAGCTTAGATGGCTGGCGAGATACTGCTCATAAAGCTGACACCGCAGCTTCATGTCCCTAGCAGACTCGCCGGCCACAATTCCGGAACTCCGCAAGCGGTAGAAGGAGTCAGCGCCGGAGGAATGGCGCCCTGAGATCACACCGCGCACGACTTCGCAGAGTGCGGGCTCCTGACTCAAGGAGACGAAAATTCTCCGCAAGTGATCTCCGTAAGGGCCCTCATCGCGGGCCGCACCCGCCGCGAACTCCTGGTACGACAGACTCTTCTCGGCCATCTGGTGCAGTCCGCGCTGCGTCAAGAAGGGCTGTCCGCCGAGCAGGGAAAAGAAGCCTTCCAGTTCGTTCTCGCCATGGAGTGGGCAGCCGTAGCGCTCGTTCAACTCGCGAACCTGGTCCAACGTAAAATCCGCAAGCACTAACCGCGTACCTACATTGAACGGCGACTGATTCACGTCCGTGATGAAAAGATGCGCCTCGCTCGCATAGGCGATCGCGAGGGACAGGTTTTGCCAAGGGCCCGACGGATCAAGCGAGCGCTCATTGTGCCACGAGCGAAACAATCCAAAGACCTCGCTCCCGAAACTACAGGCGAAGAGCCGATCCACTTCATCGATCCCCCAGAGCAGCCGGCCTTTGATCTTGGTAAGGATTTCGCGGCGCAGAAAGCGTTCGAAATTCATGCTAGCCCCGCGGCGGGGGTTCCAGACTTCGGGTGTCACATCAATATCCAATTGCTCGCCGATAGCTTCCGCAAGGCATTGAAACAGGCTTTCCGCTGATTGCAGGTGTGCCGAGTTGAGTTTCTGGAAATCCGTCAGCACTACACGAGCACCCGACTTACGTGCCTGTTGGAGGCCGCGTGCCATCAGAGAGGTCTTTCCCATCTGGCGGGCACCCTTGAGCAGGATGATACTGTCGTTGCGAGCCACGCCCGAATAAAACTCCTCGTCGGTCGGGCGAACGATGTAAAAGTTGGAATCGAGTGCCAGCGCACCGCCTACCGGCTCCAGGTGGGGCCTGCGACGGAACGCTTCTTGCGGGGTCCGGAGAGCCCGGCTCAGATCTTCGATGATTCGCTCGTCGTCTCGGGAATCTTTCCAGAGAGAGTAATTGAGCCCATCCAGTACGGAATGCAAGGAGTCTGGAAGTTGGTCCTCAAACTGGATACGGATCGGTAAGATGCGAGGCTTACCGTTTTGACGCTCGGCAAAAGAGCGAGCCAGATCGAGCTCGTACGCGAGCATCTCGCTGCGTACGGATGGTGCCGAAAGCAGGGGGATCACAGCATCCGCCTCTCCGATCTTGCGTTCGATCTCGTGTGCCCACTCGACGCCCACGACAAGATGCCGGTCGACAAATACCCTACAGCCGCGGCTGGTTAGCTTTTCCGTCAGGGCTTGCATGATTTGCTCGTCCGGTTGAGCGTTGCGCTTGTAGAGCACAACGATCTCTAGATCACCCGTTCTCGGGGCAGGTTCGACAACCTGCTCTGGCACCGCGACACTGGTTCGCATACCGAGACGGCGCAACTCCGAGCCCATATCCGCCGCTGACTGATAGCGCATATCGGGCGATTTCTCCAGGGCGCGGCTGATGATTCGCTCCAACTCTGGCGAGACTTGCGGATTTCCGCGTATGACTGGAGCAGGAGGCTTGTTCAGAATCGCGTCGAATACCACGGCCGAGGTGTCGCCACGGAAAGGAGGCAAGCCGGTCGTCATTTCGTAAAGCACCACGCCGAACGAGAAAAGATCGGTGCGGTGATCAAGCACCTCACCCCGCGCCTGCTCCGGAGACATGTAAGATACTGTTCCAACGAACTCACCGGCGCCGGTGATGTCCTCTTTCGTTAACTTATCAACCGTTGGTTCATCAGGAGGAGCGGTTTCGAATTCGCCTTGCGCGGTACGCTCGCGCGCTGTCAACTTGGCCAGGCCGAAATCGAGAATCTTGATCCGCTCGCGTGGGATCACAAACAGGTTGGCCGGCTTGATGTCCCGGTGCACAATACCTCGCGCATGCGCCGCATCGAGACCCTCTGCAATTTGGACGCCCAAGACGACAATTCGCTCCTGCTGCAATGCACCAGACCAAATGACCTGCTTCAGGTTCTTGCCTTCGAGAAGCTCCATCACGATGAAGTGCTGGCCGTTGTGTTCACCCACGTCGTGGATTGTGCAGATATTAGGATGGTTCAACGATGAAGCCGTGCACGCCTCACGTTGGAAACGTTGCACCGCGACGGGACTCCGGGAAAAACGTTCGGGGAGAAGTTTGAGCGCGACGTGGCGCCCGAGACGCGTATCTTCCGCCTCGTAGACCACCCCCATGCCTCCACTCCCCAACTTGCGCAGAACGCGATAGTGAGACACCGCCTGGCCTATGAGTTGGTTCGCGGGCCGGCTTTTGGCTTGCTGACGCACGGAATATTCTTTGGGAGGTTTGGAATTTCCCGCATCTCCATCCCAGAAATTAAAGAGGTGCAGCTTTGTTCCGTGCTTAAGGTCAACTTCGCCCAAATCCTGAAGAAAACCGGTCCAAGGACCAAGTCCTTGCAGGTGTTCGGCAGTGGAATGTGAAACCAGGATGTGCCCGTCCTCGCCGCAATCCATCACTCTTTGGGCGACGCTGATCCCACCGTCAGGGATGCGATCGGTGCAGTTGATCTCAGCTACCGGGTACACGGGCCCGGAGTGCACGCCCATCCGCAACTGGAGGCTTGCGGTCTTGCGAGCGCTGTGACTGATCTCGACTGCGCAGCGCATTGCTCTTTCGGGATGGCTGAAAAAAACAAGTGCCATCGCGTCAGACGCAGCAAGCGCGATCATCTGGTTTTTACGATAAGCCTTCTTGAATTCCACAGTGCTGCGCACGAGTTCTTGCAAGTTCTCGAGCGCTTTGCGCTGATCAGATGTCGAAAGCGAGCCGTTACCGACGATTTCGATGAACAGTACATGGCCGAGTTCGAGTTGCGGCGCTTGAGTCCGGAGTGTCGCTGCCATGAGGGTTCCCTCGGATCAAATCGGGGTTGCACTTAGAAACCGCGTGCAGGCACGCGAGGCGCAATCGTGATCTAACCGATGACTATCGACTCTGTTGAACCTGGGCCGAATGCAGATCTCGCGTTCCCGCATCCGCGGGCCCGCTGAGGAGTGGAATTATGCCACAACTAGGGGCTGCGGTCCACGGGTGGTTGTGGTCGACTTCGCCTCCCCCTGCGATCCCCCACAACCGTGCGGGTTACGATTGACAATTCCAATTTTTAGGTCAACAATACTGTCCCGAAGCGCAGATTGCCCCGTTACGTGTGCGGTCTTTCCCGCGCGGTACGACTTCCCCATCCGCTAGATCGGGCCCTAAGAGATTAGAGAATTTCGAAGGGAGGAAGAATGAGAGCCTCACATCTCATCATCCTCGTATTATTGCTCCTCTCGTGCGTTCTGTTGCTGACAGATCATAGCGCAGCCCAGTCCGTGTACGGCCAGGTTTGGGGCCGACTGACCAGCGCCTCCGGAACGCCTGTTTCGGGCGCAGTTATCAAGATGACGTCGGTCGGGACCGGAGCCCGTACAGGAGCCAAGAGCAACCCAGACGGATCCTTCGCGGTTAGCAATGTCTCCGCGGACCTTTACCAGATTGAGGTGCGGGCCGACGGTTTCAAGAGGGTACAAGCCACCATCGTGGTGAGCGCCAATTCCACGACAACCGTCAACGTGCCTCTGCAGGCTGGCGATCCGAATACGATCATGGGGAGTGCAGCCACTGGAGCGAGCATTCTGCAGCTGGATCGAACCGATGTTTCCACGCTGTTCGATTCGCGCACTATCGCCGCGTTGCCTCTCCTGAACCGCAACATCACCAATCTGCAATTACTAGTCCCAGGAGCGGCCCGTGGCAAGCTCTTCATCGCGCCCGTTCAAAATCCCCAGGGTGGACAGCCGGTCAACATCAACGGGCAGCATTTCAGCGGCAGCGCGTTTCAACTGGACGGCACCGAAAATCGCGATCCGCTGGAGGGCATCGTTGTCATCAATCCCACGCTGGATTCCGTTAGGGAAATGAAGGTCACAACGCAGGGCTACAACCCCGAATTCGGACAGGCGGACGCGGGTGTGGTCACGATCCAGACCAGGAGCGGAAGCAATGTCTGGCACGGAGATGGGTTCGGGTTTCGGCGAACTGGCTGGGGGCAATCAGTCAACCCGTTTGCCACCGGGGGCGTTCCTCCCGGCAAACACGAAATATTTGGCGGTTCGCTGGGCGGCCCGATCGCAAAGAACAAGCTGTTTATTTTCGGCGACTACCAGGGGACCCGATCTTCCACGGGTACGAATTTGCTGCTGAGCGTGCCGCCCCAGAGCGTGCAGAAGACGTGCTTAGGGAATGTTCCAGGAGCACCCGCTCTCTGTGACTTGTCGGCTTACGATAAGTTCATCAAGAATACTTTGGTGGATCCTATCCACAAGGATTCGAAGGGTAACCCGATGCAATTCCTGTGCCCACCAATCGGCGGCACACCTTGTAATGAGATCCCAAATGCACCTGATAACCTTTCCAGTGTGAACAGCCAGGCGGTCGCTCTCCTCGGGCTTTTGCCTAAGAAGTGGAACCACATCCCGACGGATCCAACCTGCGCCGTCACTAATCCGGATGAGGCTGTGTGCAACAACTTTCTGGCGTCTGGACAGGAGGTGTTCAGCGGCGATCAGTTCGACATTCGGAGTGACTACAACGCGAGCTCACGTTTCCGGTTATTCGGTCGCTACAACTTCGGCGAATTCTACGACGACGGAGTTCCCGCGTTTGGTGCGACCATGGGCGGCGGACCTGGCACCAACCCTTCCGGATTCGCTGGCGTGGCTCGAACCCGGAACCAGGGCATTTCATCGGGGTTCACTTATACGCTCGGCCCGAAGTTACTCACCGACTTCCGCTTCGGCTACTTCCGCTACCGGCTGAACCTCAACGCTCAGGATTACGGGCAAACACCCGATATCAAAATACCGAACACTTTTGCCGCCGCCACTGGAGACCCCTTCGCCACGGGCCTGCCTGACTTCCAAATCCCCGGCCAGCAAAGGCTTCCCGCAGGCGACTATCTACGCATGGGGTATTCTAACGTCGCCAACAGTTGCAACTGCCCGTTGCGCGAACGGGAACAGCAGTTTCAGTTTGTCAACAACTGGACGCAGAGCGCCGGCCAGCACATTATCAAGTGGGGGGCGGATCTGCGCTTTTTGCAGAACTACCGCTTGGCCAGCGACCGGCCAAGGACTGGGTTCTTTAGCTTCGCTCCCAACGCAACCGGCTTGGGCTTGGCGACTTTTCTGATCGGGGACGTGACCACGTTTGAAAGGTATTTCAGCAGCTCGGTGGCAGCTAATGCCGGCGAGCACCAGAAGAGGTTTGGCCTTTATGGACAGGATACCTGGCGGATCACCTCCCGCCTCTCCCTGAACTACGGTTTGCGGTGGGAAATCTACTTCCCTCAGACGGTGACCGGCGGCGGTGGATTCCTCATTCCGAACCTCGGCGATCACGACCCGAGCCACGCCTTTTTCAACACCCCGGCGGCAACGAACGCGGCCGGGGGCGTGACGGGAAATTTCAAGAATTTCGCACCCAGGCTTGGAATCGCCTACCTGATCAATCCCAACACCGTCGTTAGGGCCGGATATGGGCGGAGCTTTGATGCCGGTTATGCCGGAGACATCTTCGGCATTGCCGCTACCCAGAATCCCCCGGTAACGGTGAACCAGCTTGTCCAGGGCAATTTCAATTTGGCGCAAGGTCCGCCGCTGTATGTCCTCCCCGCCGGTTCACACTTTTCCCTGATGGATCTTGTGACGGCGAATGCCGGGAATCCCAATGTGACTCCACCAATGCCCGCGAGCGGAGCGGTGCTTTACGCTTTACCCTCCCGCGTCCGCGTTCCCACCGTTGACTCATGGAATCTGACTTTGCAGCACGAGCTCACTTCCCATCTGTACTTGGAGGTGGGGTACGTAGGCAACAAGGGCACTCACGTCTTCACGGATGGCGGCCAACCGGGAAACCAGACCCCCGGAACTTTCTACCTTCTGACCCAACCAACCTTGCAAGGTCTCATCGCAGATGCGGGGCCGGGCCCGAAATACCCAAATTGCAAGGGGGGTAAGGGCGGTATTTTCCTACCAAGCAATTTGTGTCTCACAATACCCGCATTCAGAAGTTTCTACGGCCTTGATCCTACTGTTTTCAAAGTGCGTTACTTCGGCAACAATGCCAACGATAGCTACCACTCCTTACAGGCAAAACTGAGTGAGAACTTCAGCCGGGGATACTCGTTCCTGGCCCACTACACTTGGTCCAAAGGGCTCGACTACGATCAGACCTACTTTGTTGCGGACCCTCGAATAGGATATGGTCCCGCCAGTTTTGATATAAGGCACCGATTTGTAATGACCAATATCTGGGACTTGCCGATTGGGCGGGGCAAGGCATGGTTGGGTGGAATCGGACCTGCTGCGGATCGCTTCGTGGGTGGATGGACAATGAGCGCGATTACACTTTGGCGGAGTGGGCTTCCGTTCACCTCCTCGTATAGCACCTGCGCCGCTGACACTGATTCTGGTGTTGGCGATCCCTGCCGCCCGAATCGTGTGGGGCCCGTCCACATCTCCGGTAATCGAGAGCAGTACTTCTCCACCACTGGCGGTCAAGCTCTACCCAGTGGAGGCACTTGCTCCGCCAACGGGAACTTTTGCGGCGTAGATATTGTGACGGGCAAGCCCGCTCCGGGTCTGGCTATCGTTCCCTGGCAGCGCCCGGGCGCGGGTCAAATCGGAAATGCCGGCCGTGATTCCCTCATCGGGCCCGGTTTCTTCCAGAGCGACATTGCGGTGGCCAAGAACATTCCAATGACAGAGCGCGCCAGTCTGAATTTTCGGGCCGACGTCTTCAATGTTTTCAATAAGGTCAACTTAGGGAACCCCGACTCTTGTGTGGACTGCTCCAACAAAGAAGGTGTTCCCACTGGCGGCGTCATCAGTTCGCTGGGTCCTGGGGCCATGCAGAGGGCCTTCCAGTTTTCAGTCCGGATCCAGTTTTGAGATTTGGGGAGACTCCCGACGTGTCGCGGATGTTGCGGCACTCAGACCTACTTCGATTCTTGGTGGGAAACCCCTAGCGCGATTGTCGCGTCAAACACGGGCAAGTCAAGCAACATCAGTTGTCGGACTCATTAACGATCTGAATAACTGTTCAGGCCCGGCCCTCCGCTTCCCGGTGAGCGCGATCGAAGTCTGGCATGTCGCCGAGCGCGATGATCACTCCGCCCCTGGTGACCGTCGCGTGGTCGGACGGATTCACAATCAGCTCGGGAAGCCCGCTGCCGGGAGGATGCTTGAGGCCGAGAACCAGCAGGTTCATGCGGCCCTTCAAATCAATTTCGTCGAGACGCTTCCCGGCCCACGGCGAACTGGCTTGGATCTCGATTTCCTCTACCCGCAGGGTCTTGCCCTGCTCCTTGAGAAGTAGGTCGAGGAAGCCCACGACATGCGGCCGGATTGCTTCGCTCGCCATGCGCAAGCCGCCGATTTGGCTGGGTGAGACGGTGGCATTGGCCCCTGCCTTCATCATGCGGTCGGCGAACTTGCGGTCGGTGGAGCGGCTCACGATCCGCAGTCGCGGAGAGCGCTGCCGGACGAGCACCGTGATGACCAGGTTGTCTTTGTCATGCGGAAGGGCCGTGACTAGTCCTTTGGCGCGGCTCAGACCAGCCTTCTCGAGGGTGTCTTCCTCGGTAGCGTCGCCGATGACGTAAAGCATCTCGCGGAGCGCCTCCACGTGCAATTCCTGCATTTTGCGAACGTTTTCTTCGGAAAGGTCAACCACAACGCACGGCGTACGCGTTTTCTGCAGCTCCGCCACAACGAAACGGCCGGTGTCTCCGAGTCCGCCGACGATGAAGTGATCCTTGAGCTCATCCACCCGTGTTTGCATTCTGCGTCTCCAGAAGGGATTGGTGACTTCGATTTCGACCAGGAAAGCGGCGACGACCGAAAAGACATACACGGTAACCGCCACTCCAAACAGCACAATAAACATGTTGAAGATGCGAAGCGCGGGATTGTTGGCGGTGGCGACAATTTCACTGTAGCCCACACCGGCCACTGTGATAACGGCCATATAGAGTGCTTGCAGCAGTCCGACGGAAGGCCCGCCGAGCAAGCGATATCCGAGGGTGCTGAAGGTGATGAGGATCAGCAGCAGTACGCCCGCGTACGTGAGTCGACGTCGGAGTTCCATGTCAGCGCCGCCACTCGTCGATGAGGTTGGCGATCAATCCACTCCAGCCGGTCTGGTGGCTGGCGCCCAGCCCCTTCCCAGTGTCGCCGTGGTAATACTCGTGAAACAGGATCAGGTCGCGCCAATGGGGATCGTTCTGCATCTTCGCGTATTCACCAGAAGATGGACGACGGCCCGCGGTATCACGCGTGAAAATCGAGATCATCCGCTCGGCAAGCTCCTTCGCGAACTGCGAGGGTGTGATGGTGCGACCGTCGCCAGTAACCTGGAGTTCGTCGCCCAAGGCCTGCCCGAACCGAAGCAGAGAGTGGATCAGCAGGTAGCTAGTCGGAAACCAAATGGGGCCGCGCCAGTTGGAATTGCCACCCTTGACCTGGACTTCCGCTTCTCCCGGCTCATAGCCAACCGAACGGCCAGCAAACTCAAACGGAAGATGCTCGTGATACTTGGAGATACTTCTTAGACCATAAGATGACAGGAACTCCCCAGGATCGGAGAGGCGGCGCAAGAGGCGTGAAAATTGTTCGGGAGCCGCAATCGAGAGCACGTAGCGCTCGCCGTCGCGCCCTTCGCGGTAGCAAGCATCGCCCACCAAGTCGGCGCGGTTGTTTAGAAACCATTCCAGGTCGTACTTGAAAACTGGAAATGGATCGACGTCCTCGCGCCGCAATACTTCGATCGCGTACAGCGGAATCAGTCCAACCAGTGAACGCAGGCGGAATTTGTGAAACTCGCCGTTAGGATAGCGCAGGACGTCATAAAAGAACCCGTCTTTTTCGTCCCAGAGCTGGTAGTCGCGGCCGCCCATTTTCTTCATGGCGCTGCCGATGTAGATGAAATGCTCGAAGAACTTCGTGGCGATGCCTTCGTATACTGGATTGGTGCGTGCCAGTTCGAGAGCGATCTTCATCAAGTAGAGACAGAAGAAACCCATCCATCCGGTGGCGTCGGATTGTTCGAGAATGGCGCCACCCGGAAACTTCTCGCCGCGATCGACGACCGCGATGTTGTCGAGCCCGAGGAATCCGCCTTCGAAGACGTTGTTGCCTTGGCTGTCCACCCGGTTGACCCACCAGGCGAAGTTCATGAGCAGCTTGTGAAGACACTTTTCAAGGAACGCGGTATCGGCAACGCCGGTGCGCAGCTTCTCGATTTCGTACACTCGCCAGCACGCCCACGCATGCACTGGAGGATTGAGATCTGAGAACTCCCACTCGTAAGCTGGAATCTGGCCGTTGGGATGCTGGAACTGTTCGAACAGGAGCAGCCAGAGATTTTCCTTGGCGAACGCAGAATCGATGAGCGCCAGAGTTACACACTGAAACGCCAGGTCCCAAGCTGCAAACCACGGGAACTCCCACTTATCGGGCATGGAGAGAATGCGCATGGAATTCAGGTGGCGCCAGTGCACGTTGCGCAGGCGTTTGCGGGAATCGGGCGGAGGAAATTTGGGATTGTCACCTTCCAGCCAGCGGTCAATGTCCCAGTAATAAAACACCTTGCTCCAGAGCATGCCGGCGAACGCCTGCCGTTGGATCCGGCGCTCTTCGGCAGTGGCTTTAGGGGGGTATACAGTTTCGTAGAATTCGTCGGCTTCGGCGTGCCGGGTTCGGATGGTGTCGTCGACCGGAGCAAGTGGATCGCGCAATTCCTGCGGACTCAGCCGAAGGCGCAATAACCACGATTCGCCCGTTCCGAGCGACTTCTGATACCAGATGCAGGATTTGGTTCCGCACTGCGCGGGATTGACGGACGCTTCACCGTGAATCACGTGGCGGTGAAAGCCGTCTTTCACGTAAGGCTTTGGATTATTCGCGCATCCATAGAGCCGGACGGAGTTATTTTCGTTGTCCGTGAAGCGCGCCGCTGCGTCTTTCTCCGCATATAGGAAACGCCGTCCGAGTTTGTAATGAAACTGCAGGTTCGAGAGAGGATCGGCCGCGGTATCGTCCGCCACTATGCGAAGGGAATCGCGCTGCGAATCCAGATAAATGATCGGCTCGCGGCCGCGCGGATCTGTCCACCCCCAGGTATTGCGAAACCAGAGATGGGGCAACAAGTGGAGTGTCGCGGCTTCCGGACCGCGGTTGATCGCCTCGATGCGAATGCAGATGTCTTCTTCCGAAGCCTTGGCGTATTCCACAAAAATGTCGAAGTAGCGGTCCTGGTCGAAGATCCCGGTGTCGAGCAGTTCGTATTCCCGCTGGTTGGCGCCCCAGCGGCGGCGGTTTTCCTCGAGTAGCTCCCGGTAGGGATACTCTGCGTGCGGATACTTGTAGAGCATACGCATGTAGCTGTGGGTGGGCGTGCTGTCCAGGTAGAACCAGTATTCCTTGACGTCCTCACCGTGGTTGCCCTCGTCGCAGGTGAGGCCGAACATGCGCTCTTTGAGAATGGGATCGCGGCCGTTCCACAAGGCGAGAGCAAAGACGAGCACCTGGTAGCGGTCGCAGATTCCGGCGATACCATCCTCGCCCCAGCGGTAGGCTTTGCTGCGTGCCATGTCGTGGGTGAGGAAGTCCCAGGCCGTGCCGTAAGAACTGTAGTCTTCGCGCACCGAACCCCAGGCGCGCTCACTGACATATGGTCCCCATTTCCGCCAGGGTGCGACCGGGCCAGTGTGGTGTTCCCGGAGCCGCTTGTGTTCCGAAGTGTTTGGAGGCTGTGACATGGGGCGGGGCGCGTCGCCTTCTTTCCGGCCTGCGTTCCTCCTCGACCGAGCGCGGCGTCAATCTTCTGCAGTGGCGCTATGAAGGCTGGATCGTTAGAGGCGAAGAGTTCTGCACCTGGACAAACAATCCGGCGATCGCGCTATGCAGGTTACTATTCGCTGCCCGATTCTGCTTGCAGACGCGGTAGAGCGAATCGAGCGACATGGTGGTTTGCTCGGCTCCCCCGCTGTTCCTGTTGCGCGACGGTACGCGATTCGCGGCTATCCTGCGCATGACGCTGTGCTACGGCCTTCGTGTGCTCTCGTCGATGAGCGAGCGATCCATTAGCGAGTACTGTATCAGCCAAAGTGTGCCAACTTTGTTTGTACCTCGGTTGAAACCTCCGACGGATTTGCCTTTCCGTCTCGTCAAATCCTTGCCATCCTAACACGATTTCGTGTGAGATTGAGAGACTCTACCCGCGGTTAAGGGAACAAGCGAGTGGCTCGGTCCCGTGTGCAGGGTACGTAGATGATGACCCCAGACCCCCCGACCTGCAATTGGATGGCGATGCCCGCGCAGGGGCTTGGTCAGATGGAGAACGAGGCTGCCATCAATGACAAGCAATCGCATCGTTTCGAAACTTGTGATGAGGCGGCGGTCTTTTAAACCGCTATACAGTAGTTCATCAACGAAAGATGAGGGTCTGGTAACTCAACATTGTCCGTTTGGATCTGACGCTCTTCAGGCGGAAGCACTTCCGGCCTTGGCCAGTGCGTGTTTTTCCTGGACCGCGCGCTTGGCTTCGCTACTGGCTTCTAGTGTCATGTCACGCATGCCGAAGCGAACACCGATTTTTTTGAGGAAGTCGTAGGGAGGCACTCCACCGAGGAATATCCAAACGAAGTTGTTGGGTAGTTCTCGTTTCTGGCCCTGCACATCGAGAACGGCGGAGTCCGCCTTGAACTCGACCGGGTTGCTATTGAAGAGGACTTCGACTTTACCGGACCGCATGCAGTCTTCGATTCGCTTCGAGTTGCGTTCTTTGATGCGACTGAACTGCGCGCCACGGTAGCAGAGAGTGACCTTGTTGCCGTGCTGGTTCGCGAGTCCCATGGCAGCTTCGACCGCACTGTCTCCGCCGCCGACGATGAGGATCTTCTTGTTGACGTAGTGGTCGGCCTCGATCAGCCGGTACATCACTTTGGCCAGTTCTTCTCCTGGAACGCCGAGTTTGCGCGGGGTTCCAGTTTTGCCCAGAGCGAGAATGACGGCGCGGGCACGATAGTCATTGGTGGCCGTCTTGACCACGAAGATGCCGTCTTCGTCCTTGGCTATCTGCTCGACCTTGGCTCCGGTGACACAGTTAAAGTCGGCGCGATTGAGAACCATGTTCCAGAACGCGAGCAAGTTTTCCTTGGAGAGTTCGGTCCTTTTGAATTTGCCGTACATAGGAAATTCGACCGGGCTGGTCATCACCAGCTTCTGGCGTGGATACTTGGCGACAGTGCCACCGATCTCATCTTGTTCGAGTGTGAGGTAGTTGAGTTTGCTCTCGATGGCGCGTAGAGATGCGCTGATACCTGCCGGTCCGGCGCCGACAATCAACACGTCGTAAACCCCGGGCCGTGCGGGCACATGCGCACCCGCGCGACGGCGCATGATGTAGTCCACACAATCGCGTCCCTGATTGACAGCGTTCTTGATCAGGGCCAAGCCGCCGAGCTCTCCGATGATGAAGAGATTCTCGATGCTGGTTTCGTACTCAGGGGTCATGTACGGCATGTCCGCGCCCATGCTCGGTGTGGCCATCACCATGGTGATGGCGCCCACCGGACACGCTTCGGCGCAGAGGCTGTGGCCGATGCATTTGTGGCCATTGACGAGGACCGCTTTGCCCGCCAACATGGCCAGCACGTCGCCCTCAGGACAAACGGTGGTGCAGGTGGCGCAGCCGATGCACTGGTTCGCGTCAATGTGCGGATGCTGCGAGCGGGGGCCGTGCGAAAAGAGCTCCCCTTTTTCGGCCGCCCGGCGGGCGAGTTCATCTCTTCTCTTAAGGCCCTTCAGATAGCCGCGCAGGAAGAACATAGACACCGCGGCGGCAATCACGAGGGTGATGAGCCAGTCCATAAGACAATCCCTAGAAAAATCCCATCATCAAAACCACGCCAATGTGAATGAGTACCAAGACCGCAAAGGTGTAGCTGAAGGGCCTGTGGATCACGTGCCACAGGTGGAAGACCTGCTGCGTACGGGACAGGAAAAGGATACGCTTCGAAAGGGCTGCCTCTTCCCGGGCCACGATGATCGCGCGCTCCAATTCGCGGTGGCGCGTGGGGAGCAGTCCACCGAGCGTGGTGAGGTGTTCGCTGCCTAGCAGTGCTCCATTCCGCAGACGGGCAATCCGGAACGGCCGCAGCAGGTCGAGCAGCAACATGTAGATCAGAGCGGCGGGAATGGGCAACTGATCGACTCTCTGCTGACTGGGGAGACGCAGGGCAGAGCGCACGTCCGATTCTCTCAGTAGTTTCTGCCCCGCGAGTTGCTGCATCATCTGGTCCTGCAGGTCCTGGAGTTCCTTGCGTGAGAATTCAGCGGCGTTGACGCGGTGAGGTATCTGGCTGTAGAGATAGCGCCCCACAACCCCGCTGATGGAGACCCCCAGCATGATCCAGAACGCGACACCGGCGAAACCATGGAATTTGAAAGAAGAGTGCAGCGCGATCACAAAGGGCGCGGCAAGCCCGAGCAGGACGTGAAAATCAAGCCAGTGGCGTGAGGTGCCCTGCCGGCCGAGCCAGGTCCAGCGCTTGCGCAACGGGTAGAGAAAGATCACCAGGAACATACCAACGCCGAGCATCCCGAGATTGATGCCGATGCGTCCGCTGGGCTTGAGCACCGCGTGCTTCGCCATGAAAGGTCGGTCGTGGGGGCCGGCAGTGTAGTAGTCAATGCCGTAGGCCGCAATTCCAACGATCAGAGCCACGGCGATGATGTAGCCGATGAGCAGGCGAAGCTTGTGACCTGCCTCGGGATCGCTGGCGGCCGCTATGGTGGTCGGGATTGGGGTTGGGGCGGTAGCTGTGCTCATTTTTGGGCGACGTGCTCCTCGGTGGCCACGGAAAATTGTTTGTAAGTTAGGAAGCGGTGGGTGTTGCGCCAGTGCTGCTTGGGGGTTTCCACTTCGACCACGGCTTCGGTGGGGAACCAGTACACGGGCTGATCCTTATCTTTATCCTTATCCTTATCCTTGCTGAAGACAGCGGGGGCAAAGCGCACGGAAGACCGTAGGGTCTTCATGCCGATATCTTCCAGAGTGGAACCGATCCCCGCCTCGATCCGAAGAATGTTTCCGTTTTGCGGATCGACCAACACGGTGCCCGATAATTCGAGGGGATACTCGCGACCGCGCAAGGCTAGTGCCGCCACGGAGCGCGTGTTAGGAATGTGGTGGAAATGGATCTTGCGGGCAGCGTGGCCGTCGAGTGTCTCGCTACCGGCGTCGGTGAACTCGAAACCGTTGATGTAGTAGGGATGAAATACAAGAAAGAGAGTGGCAAAGCCGTTGCTGAGTAGCATCGAGATATCTTGCCTGCGGTTGACTTTGGCTTCCTTCACGGGCAGGCGTGATTCGCTGAGGCTCAGATCGCCACCGGCGTTGGTCAGGATGACCAGATAATCGTAGCTGGACTGCTGTTCAAGTTCAATTTTGCCGTTGGGTTTGAACTTTTCCTGAGTGACTTGCTCGGTGCACTTGACGTTCGAAAACTCGTCAAGGAATTCCGACACGCGCTGCGAGGTGCGGTCGAGGATTTTCTCGAGAGAGTCAGTCTGAGCGCTGGCGATTGTGCCGGCCAACAGCAGCGAGGCCACGAGGCTTGGGAGGAGACGGGTTGAGATGGGCGTCCGCATCATTGTCCCCTGTGTCCGTGGCGGTTATCAAAGCGGTAGCCAAAGGTGAACAGCCACTGGTCGTAGTTCATCTGGTTTCCGCGGTTGATGGTACCGCCCGCCTGCATGAAGTAATGTTCGCCGATGGCGGTCTCAATCATCCCATTAACGAAGCGGGATATATTGGCACTGGTGAGGCTGGAGGCGAAGTTTTGCTGACCAGCGAGAATCTGCAACTGCAGAGCCTCGCCGAGATTCTTGGAGAGCGAGAGCGCTTCGTAGGAACCGCTGCCGAAACTGCTGCTGAAAAGCGAGTAGCGCGCATCGGCGTGCATGTTGATCCAGGGCAGACGGCCAAAGGTGATGCCGAACATCTGGTTGAGTGAGTTGTTTTTGTCGCCGGTCCGGTTACTGAGTCCCAGGTCGGCGCTGAGTCAGATCTGCTTGTAGATCTCGACGCGGGTGCCCGCGCTGAATCCTTGCATCAGGTATTTATCGAGCAATCCGGTCTGAATCAGATTCGGATCGAACGTCGGCAGATCACGGAAGTAGGTGTGGTTGAAGCTGAATTCGACGCGCGGGTGGGGCTGGATGCGAATGGTGGTGAAGCTGCGGCCAAGACCGAAGCCCGTGCCCCCTTGGTGGGCGGTAGTCCCGTCCGGATTTTGGTAGTCATATCCCGGCTGAGAATCAACCTGTGCAGACTGATAGATCGAGAAGACACGCTTGTAGAAGATGCCATTTTCGAAGAAGAGAAAGGGTCGGTTAGGGCTCCACTTCAGCGTCTTCAACCCGCCGCCGCTTGTGGAAGTGTAACGGAAATTGTCGTAGCTACCGCCTTCGAAGTTGACGAAGACGCCTCCAATTTCACGGTTGGGGGCATAGCTGTACGACGTGGGATCGGGCGTCGACCCCAGGAATAATCCAGCCGTGACTCCCCGGCTGAGTTTGCGTCCGAAGTAACCGCCGTCGATGGTGTCGAGGCTAGGGGCCCAGGGTAGATACATGCGTCCGAAGCCCGCCACCAATGATGAGCTTGGGTTGTCGTACGCGGTGTACAGGTGATAGGTGCGGTTGATGAGATCCTGCAGAGTCTGCGGACCGGCGGAAGTGGAGTTGAAGCGTCCGCGCCAGTAGCCACTCACATTCCAGTGAGTGCCGTTGATGCGGGTGATGTCGGCGCGCAGGACCATGCCGAGATTTGAACTCTGCATACCGGACCCGTCATGGCTAACGACGCCAATGTAGTCAAAGCCAATACGTCCACGGGCGCGGTTCACCGAAGGCAGGGGCGGCTTAGGCACTTCGGCGCGCGCTTCATCGTCGAGAGTATCGTTTTCGGTGAAACTGACTACGGCGGGATATTTGCGGGTGGCGCTGAGCGCGTTCTTTTCCACCAGGGTCTGCTGGTCGGCGGAGGAAAGATACGCGAGATCGCCGACTTTCACGGGACGCTTTGGACTACGGATCTCGGTGACGGACGACGTCTCGGCAACGGACAAGACTTCGAGCTCGGCGACATCGCCGGCGACGGCCGAATCCGCGCCTTCCGCAGCGACGGCACCCGAGTTCGGCAGGTCGCGCACGACTAGTTTCATTCCTTCAGACAAGCCTGCCGCGCGGCCGCCATCGAGATAGGCGGCATCCTGGGCGACGTACTTGACTCGAAAAGCGGTGCGGAGATCAGGATTTTCGCCTGCGCGGGAAGGCAGAAGAACCCGACCTTGTCCAGAGCCATCACCACCCGCACTGGATTCCTCCGCGACGTTTTCAACCGCAGCTTGGGGCGCCTTTGGAGTAGAGGCTTGAGACATGGTGGGAGTGGAAGGTTCCGTCGCGGTCTGAGCGGCGGGCGTCGACACATTCGATTCCGATGTCTTCGCACCTTGTGGACTGGAATTCTCGGCAGGCTTTGAGGTTATGTCATGAATGGAAGCTTTGGCAGTCGTCGGATTCGATGCCGAACGCTGAGAGACAGATGAAGAGCCAATGTTTCCGCCGCCAGAGTCCTGCCTGCGTCCCAGGTAACCGATGAGCGGACGAGAGGCGGAGGCCGCTGGTCCGGTGCGCCGCTGCGCCGAGACGCTCAGCGGAGTTTCTACAACCAGAATGATTTTTGTACCATTTGTCAGAATTTTGTAGGGATGCTCCTGGTCCAGATCCACGACCAGGTGGGTCTCTGGAGGATTGGGATGGTTCAGCCCGAAGCGGACAGAACGCACGCCGAGTTGCTGAACGAGGATTCGCTTTTGCTGGGGGAAGGAGACTGTTCCTGGAAGCTTGAGGACGAGGCGGTCGGGATGATGTGCAACCTCAACCGACGGGACAACCGGCGCGCTCAGAGTGACTTCGACGCGAACCTCGCCGTTGGCAGGAAAAACCTCAACCTTGCGCACTTCGACTGGACGAGGATCGGCGGCTCGAGCCGGAAGCATCGCCGACAGGACCAGGAGCGATCCCAGATAGATCCAACGTTTCATTCTCCCTCTTCATACCCTTGCGTTATCGAACCACTTGCCACTTCCTACCAACGTAGAGCATGTCCGTTTTCCCTTTATCAATTCTTGTGGCACTGGTAGCAATTCACACTGTTGTACACATAGCCTCCAATACCCTGGTGCGTGGCATCCGTCTGGGACTTCGTGTGGCAGTTTGTACAGGCGAAGACCGAGTAGTCGTTCGCATTCGTGTGGCAAGCGCTGCACACACCGTTGGCGTTGCCATGGTTCATCGGGAACCAGGTGTGATTGAACTTGCCATTCGTCCACTTGACAGTGTCATGGCAGGTTGCACAGGTGGTCGGGAAATGGGCGGCGATGTGGTTCGGATTGTTCGCATTCTGGTAGTCCACTTTGTGGCAGCCATAGCAGTCGGTGGGCAGGCTTTTGTAATTGTTGTTGACGTGGCAGTCGGAGCAGGCGCGCGGCGGTACGGTATGCGAGCCTTTGAGCGGGAAAGCGGTCTTGTTGTGGTCAAAGTTGGCGTCGGTCCATTTGATCGTGTCATGGCAGACCTCGCAGGTCTGCGGAAAGCCAGCCTGCACGTGATTCGGGTTATTCGTGTTGTTGAAATCGGTCAGGTGGCAAGTGACGCAGGCGGTGTTGTTGAGCTTGTAATTGTTGTTGACATGGCAGTCCCCGCACTGTCGCGGTGGCACCGTGTGCGAACCGGTCAAGGGCCAGCCAGTTTGCGCGTGATCGAATTTGCCGTCAGTCCAGGCCACGGTGTCGTGGCAGGTTTCGCAGGTCAGGGGCAAGCCGGCCTGGACGTGATTTACGGGACTAACCGCGTTGTTGTAGTCCTGCTGATGGCAGGTGACGCAGGTCGTCTGGTTGAGCTTGTAATTACCATTGACGTGGCAGTCGGCGCAAGCACGTGGCGGCACGGTGTGTGAGCCAGTCAGCGCCCAACCGGTTTGGGCGTGATCGAATTTGCCGTTAGTCCAGGCCACGGTGTCGTGGCAGGTTTCGCAGGTCAGGGGCAAGCCGGCCGCAACATGGTCGACCGGCTGCTTGGCGTTGTTGTAGTCCTGCTGGTGGCAGGAAACGCACGTGGTCTGAGTCAGGTTGTAATTGTTGTTGATGTGGCAATCGGCGCAGGTGCGCGGCGGCACGGTGTGGCTACCGGTGAGCGGGAACTTGGTTTTGTTGTGATCGAACTGGGCCGGCTGCCAGGCGCTGGTCGAGTGGCATGCTTCGCAAGTCTGTGGGAAGCCGCCCTGCACATGGTTCGGATTGTTGGCGTTCTGGAAATCCTTCAGGTGGCACGAGACGCAAGAAGTCTGAGTCAGGTTGTAGTTATTGTTGACGTGGCAATCGGCGCACTGGCGCGGGGGAACGCTGTGGCCGCCGGTGAGCGGGAATCCGGACTTGGAATGATCGAAGTTCGCCGGCGACCAGGCCGTCGTGGAGTGGCACGACTCGCATGTCTGCGAGAATCCCTGCTGCGCGTGGTTCGGATTATTGGTGTTCTGAAAATCCTTCAAATGGCAGGAGACGCAGGAGGTCTGGGTCAAGTTGTAGTTATTGTTGACATGGCAATCGGCGCACGTACGTGGCGGTACGGTGTGGGCGCCCGTGAGGAGGAATCCAGTGAGTGCGTGATCGAACCGAGCGTTCAGCCAGTTATCGGTCGAGTGGCACGATTCGCATGTTGTAGCAAATTTTCCGGCCACGTGGTCGGGGTTTTTGGTGGCCTGAAAATCTTTCTGGTGGCAACTCAGGCAAGCCGTAGACATGGTGTTGAACTGGCTGAGCGCGCCGTTCTTGTGGCAGTCTTCGCAGGTCACCGCCGCGTGCGCGCCGGTCAGCGGGAAGCGGTTCATGTGCTGATTGATCTGCTGCACCGAAACCTTCCAGCCGCGGACCGTGTGGCAGGACTCGCAAGTCGCGCCCATCTGGCGCTTGTGAATGTCGGCGTGGCAGTCAGCGCATTTGTTACCGACGTTGGTGAAGACCATCTTGGTGTGGCAGGCAGCGCAGGCGACGCCTTCGTGCATGCCGCGCAGCGGATAGCGAGTCTGCTGGTGATCGAACTCGGGCACGGCCCGGATCGGCTTCCAGCCATAGACAGTGTGGCAGTTCTGGCACGGCACATTGAGGTTGCCGTGAGGGCTCCGCGTGTTTTGCGTTGCTTGGGGCGGCGCGCCGAGAACGGGCGACGACAGCAGCAGCCACCAGATCATCCACTTTGCGATCACGATGGGCCCAGCCCTGGAACAGAATTTAGGACCGAAGAACCCTCGACGAAGGAACAGTTCAGCCCCAAAAAAGCAATCGTGTCTCCAACAAGAGAGTTGTGGTACTTATGAGTGCCCTAGTTATTGGAGTGAATGTTCATGAGTACAATACTCATCTCGTTCAAGGACCTGACATCTAGTGGCATGGCCAGGTTCGCGTTGCGAATTGCACCGGTAAGTTCTTCCGGAATAGAGCAGAATTTACGGTTCAGGAAGCTGAAGGGCAGATACAGATTTGAGAGCGTGCCCTTGGGTCTAGCGCTATGTAGCTTGGCGCGGGTGAGCGGGCAGGACGGCCAAAGCACATCAAGACTTCTGCTGGAATTTTGGATCAGCGCCGTGGCAGTCCTTGCAGTCTTTGGGAGTGGGTTTGTAGAAGAGCACGTGCTTGCCTTCGAAGTCGCGAAATAGCTTATGGCAATCATCACAGCGGACGTTCTTGTGTGCGCCCGCGAGCGCGAAGGAGGCCCGTGTGTCGTGGTCGAAAGTCGAGGGCTTCCACCTTGCGCTATTGTGGCAATCGGCGCAGGGCGTGATGTCAGCCTTGGCGAATTGGCGGCCATGGGGGTCGGCATGGCACGCCTCGCACTTGAGCGGAGCCTCGGTGAAATCGGAGTCGATGAGCTTGGTTCCCATGTTCGGCGGCTTGTGGCAATCAATGCAGGCCACAGCGCGATGGGCGCCGACCAGCGCGAACTTGGTTTCGGCGTGATCGAAACGGGTAAGGTCTTTCCAGTTCCTGGTGGAGTGGCAGGTCTCGCAGCCAGTGGGCTTTCCGTCCGCGCGGAGGGCTTTCATGCGCTCGGCGAACTGGCCGCGGTGAGGATCCTTGTGACAGGCGGTACAGGAAAAATCCTGGAAGTGATAGACGGCGGTCGTCCCATAGTGCGGCGATTCCGGTGGCGGTGCAGTTTGCACGGCGGCCGAAGCCGGCAGCAGCGCCCCGCTCGGGAAGGCCGAGGCAGGCTTGTGGCAATCGCTACAAAGAACAGCCAGATGACTATTGCTGAGCAGGAACCGGCTCTGCTTGTGCTTCGCCAGTGAGAAGGTCGTGGGCTTGAATCCGTCGAGCGTGTGACACTGCTCGCACTGGTTGAGCCAGGGCGCGGCGGCGAACTGGGTTTGGTGCGCGTCCTCGTGGCAGTCGAGGCAGCGAGCGAACTTGATTTTGTAGATCGTGTCTTTGCCTTCGGCTATGTGGCACTGCGCGCATTCGAGTTTCGCGTGTTTGCTTTGTAGCGGATATTGCGTTTCGGCGTGAGCTTTCAAATCGAACTTGGAAGGCTTCCACCCGTTAACGTCATGGCAGGAAGCGCACTCGCCGCCGTCGGCACGCTTGAGGAACTGACCGTTGTGGGCGTCCTTGTGGCAATCGGTGCACTTGGCGAACGCAAGCGGCTTTTTGAAATCGCCGTTGGCGTGGCACGCGCCGCAGGCCACAGTCTGGTGCTTGCCGAGCAGTGGGTATTTGGTTTTGGAGTGATCGAAATTAAGGCTGAGTCCCGAGCTGATGACACGCTTCCAACTGGCCGTTGTGTGACACGACTGACAGGTCTGCGGTGCGAAGCCGCCTTTATGTGGATCGCTGTGGCAGTCATTGCACTTCGAGAAGGGAAGGCCGAGGTAGCGTGGCTGGTTGTCGGAGCCCGGCGTGTGACACTTTTCGCACTTGACCTGCGCGTGTTGGCCGGTCAGCGGATAACGGGTCTTGGAGTGATCGAAAGTACCTGAGACGTTTTTCCAGTCAGTGAAGTTGTGGCACTGCGCGCAATTTGGACCGAGGCGTCCATTGTGCTGGTCTTTGTGGCAGGTGGCGCAGGTTTCCGCGACGCCGACGAAAGTGCGGTTGAGGTCTTTGATTCTGATGAGCGCCCGATCAGCGGCCGGAATGTGTTCCGGGATATGGCATTTCTTGCACTCCACGCCAGCATGCTTCCCTTCGAGGGCGTAGCCCGTCTGCTTATGATCGAAGGTCTTGGGGTCCCACTTGATGAGAGGAAAGTCGAGGCCGTTGTGATCGGAGTGGCACTTCGCGCATTCCTGGCTGGAGCCCGCCCGGATGCCAAACGAGAAGTGCAGGCCTTTGTGAGCAGATAGGTGGGAGGCAATTTCGGCGTGGCAATCGAGGCATTTGAAAACAGGCTGGCCCCCCAACTTATGGCAGGTCGTACAGCGAGCGGCGCCTTCAAGGTCTTTGTGAGCGCGAGCAAGGGGGCCGGGCGAAATCTGGGCGCGAGCGGTAGGCAACAAAAGAGCCAGGAGCGCCAGGATCTGGAGAAGCTCACGCACGGACATTGAAGGTTCACCAGTTCAACACCACACTCTGCCCCGCCGTGACCGTAGCCGGCCGTATGTTGTTGCCGAGCCTGACCGAGTACTTTCCCGCGGGCAAGGAGACCGGCTGGTTGACTTGTTTAGACGCAAGCTGCGTGCCAGAAGCGTCGAGCACGGCGTAGTAATCCGAGCTGACCATTTTCACCGTCAGGGATCCTGACTGATACTCGCCGCTGTGGCCAGCATCCACCTGAACCGTCATGGCGATGTTGTTGAGCTTGGCGTTGTAAGCCCCGGGCACGAGCGAAAGCGCGTGCCCCAGATGCGCGGAAGCCAACTGAGTGCCCGTGGAATCAATGATGGCGTAGTACTCGTCGGTGGAACCCTGGAGCACCACGGCGCCGGTCTTGACCTCGGTAGTGACACCAGAAACCATGGTTGCCGGCGTGGTCGTGTTGTTCACCTTGACGTTATACGTGCCAGGAACGAAGGCGAGCGGCTTCTCCAGGTGTGCGGAGGCGAGTTGTACTCCCGCATCGTTCAGGACCACATAGTATTCATCGGTCGAGCCGTGGACCACCAGGGTGCCGGCGTGCACATTCGTGGATTCGCCGGCGCGGACATCTGCTTGGGCGTCGCTGTTGTTGATGCGGACGGTGTAACTCCCGGCAAACAGGCTGAGCGCGCGCCCCACGTGGCTCGATGCCAGCTGCCGGGTCGTGGCGTCCAGAACTGCATAGTATTCGTCGGTGCCGACATCTACATTCACCGTTCCAGGCTTCAGTTCGAACATCACGCCCGCCTGCAGGTTCGCAATAACGTCGATGTTATTCAGGCGAACCCTATAACTTCCAGGGAAGAGCGACAGAGCGGAGGCCACGTGCGCCGAAGCCAGTTGCCGGGCTGCTTGGTCGAGCACCGCATAATACTCATCGGTCTTGCCGTTGACCCGGACCACGCCCGTTGTGCACTTGGTCAGCATCTTCGACTGGGCCGAGGTTGCATGCGTAGAGTTGTTCAGCACCACCTGATAGTCTCCGGCCGGTACGGGTGTGATCGCATTCACGTGCCCGCTTGCGATCTGTTTGCCGGCGGCGTCGCGCACCGCAAAGTAGGCGTCGGTGGAGGCCAGCACCTGGATGCCCCCCTGGCCCGAAAGAACCTGTTCGCCCGCGGGCAGGGGCTCATAGTTGCAAACTCCGTCTGGAGGCAAGGCTTTGTGGCAGGCCACCAGAAGAAGAGCGGCCAGGGCGGCCGTCCCCATGGTCAAGTAAGTATGTGCGGATCTCGTCCTCGTCAACATAGACTGTCGCCTCCTTTCGGTGCTTGTGGCTACAGTTTTTCGAGTGCCTTTGTAGCCTTTGGGCCTTGGTCGGTGATGCCTTCGCGTTCCAACCGCTGCTTCAGAGAAGCGTCGCACGAAAGGTTCGCAGCGGCGGAACCCTGATGGCAACGTTACGGTTCAGCCGCGTGTCGCGCCTGATACACCTCACCCATGCCGGCCGCATCCACTGGCAGAACCATCTCGTACGGCCCGAGCTTCGTGCCCGAGGCTACAGTCATCGGTGCGCGCAATTATAATCCGGTGCGGCGGGCCGCGTTGGACGCTACGACTCTTGCGACAAAGCGGCGGACCATACATTCCGGGTTGCCCGTCACTCGTACGCAATCCCCTGACGACAGGTTGCCGCCCACGTGAGCCATCTCTACGCGCGAAATGAGCCAGATCACTGAAAAGTCCAGACGCAAACGGGATCCGGAATCGCTACTCTGGCAGTCCGAGCCTGGGCATCAAGGCAGCGTAGCGGGGATCGGAGTGGATGCGAGCGCGGGATAACGCAGAGTGAAAATCGAGTCGCCATCCTCAATCGCATATGCCTTTTCAAAGTACTCGAACGCCTTATCACGATTGCCAGCGAGCGCAAAGCTCAAAGCGACGACCGCCGGAGCCCGGACATCGTTGGACCGCTGGGTGACCAGCCTGTTGTAGCTTTGGGCGTCTGCGCTCCATGAACCGGCGATACCAGTCCCTTTCTGGAATTCAGTCACCGCGTCCCCGAAGTGGCCGGTCATCGCGTACAGTTGTGACAAATAATAGTGGGGCGGGTTGAAAGCAGGCTCGCTTTCCAACAATTGACGAAATAGGCCACTACCGCCTACCTTGGCGAGTGGTTCGGCTGGCGGGTTCGCCTCAAACTCCTGATCCAACTGTCCAGTTTTTCGTGCTCTAGCAGCCGAGGCATTGGGAGTCGCTGGCCGCTCTTTCTTTGAGCAAGACAGGCCTTCTTGCTGACACGTTGTTACTTGGGGGCTAGCACAGGATCTACCAAAATGCTCACCCGGTACTAGCCCCTTAGCACATCATTTCAAAAGGTGTAGATCAAATCAAACTGCACGCGGTTGAGCCACGGCTCCTCCGAGCCAGGAGCCAGGAAGTGTGGCTTGGTAGAATCGGTGAGCTGCAGCTGCGGTGCCAGCGCTGCGTTCTGGAGGAACGGATTGAGCGTGCGGCCGTGCCACCAGGTGACCGACGCGGTGGTATTCGGAGCAACCCGCCACAGACCATAGATCCGGTGTTGCAGAATGTTGGTGGGAGCGCGCTGATCGCTTTCACCCCAGGACGCAATCGCCGCGTCCTGCTCTTCGCGCAAGAAGGCGTACCCAATCTGCAGGTCGTTCTTCTTTTTTTGCTGGCCGACGCTGATGTCAGCCATGTAAGCGTGTGACTGCTTGCCGAGTGTCGTGTTCTCGGCGGCAACCGGATCTGAAACCGTGCCTTTGACGGTATAGTCAAACGGGTGAGCTGCGGCATTCAAGTTGTTCTCATACTCCAAAAGCAAGTTGATTGGAAAGCGCGCCAGCCCGGTCTTGAACTGGTTGTTCAGGATCAGGTCCGCGTAAAGAAATCTCGACAGGAAGCGCGCGTTGCCGTTGGCATCGAGGTAGGTTGAGTTCGTCATGCCATCGGCCGCAAAGACGCAACCACCTACCAGCGCACCGCTAGCCGGTTGCGGCGACGTATTCCCGCCAGCAATCCTGGCGCAACCAGGACCTTCGCCCGGAGCCGTTACGACGACCGGGTACGTGACCGGGGGGTCGGTTCCAGGAACGGTAGCGAAGCCCCCCGCATTCGTCGCCTGCACCGCGAAAGCACTGGCATTTAGGGCCGCGTCTGGATAGCGGAAATTCAGGATTGTGAACGACGGTGTCAACGTCCAGAAACTCAAAGGCTGCAGACGGCCGCCGATCACGCCACCCAACGCGAACGAATCACGGCCGTTGAAGAGTCCCAACGAGGTAGCGCTCGTGCCAGTAGTCTCGTTATAAAGCAACTGCATAAACTGCAGGTTGAGGTTCTTGACGACAGGCACGCTCTCGAAATCCTTCGAGAACTTCTCCACGAAACCCTCAGGGCTGACATCCGGATCGAAGGTCACCGACGTACGGGCCCAGGTGAAGGCAAATTTACCGGCGGTCGCAGAGAACCACTTGGCAGCCACCGGGTTGTAGGTGATGTAGCCGCGATCCAATCCACTCGTCTTGCGGTCGAAGAAATTGGTGAAGGTCTCATTGGTGGTCGTGGGATCGCCAAACGTTCCCGTCGCGAGACCAATACCAGCGTTGAAGTCGTCGTTCAGTTTGCCTTCGAATCCGAAACGAACGCGTACGCGAGCGCGGTTGCGGTCATTGCAGAGTGTGCATCCGCTGTACTTCTGGAAGTAACTCTCACCGCGTACCCGGACATCGCCCGTCCAGCGAAAGCGGCCGAGGACGTCTTCGAGCCCTGAGAAACGCTTCTGCTGCTCCTGCTCGGTAAGCGCGCTATTGGTCAACGTGTTTCGCACATCGGCATACTCCGAGTTGAGCTTGTCAACGGCATCCTTCTGGGCAGCCGAGTCCGCAACTGCGTTTACCTTTTGCTGAGCGTCCGTTGCAGCCTGCTGCGCCTGTTGCAGTTGCTGTTGCGTCTGCTGGAACTGCTGATTGGTTACCTGCAGTTGCTGGTTGGTCTGCTGCAGCTGTTGCGACAGGGCCTGAATTTGCTCCTGTTGCGCCGCCACCGCGTCTTTCAAGGCTTGCACATCTTCGAATGTCGCAGCCTTGGCCTTCGGTCTTGCTTTGGGTTTAGGTGGTGTTTGAGCGATCAGATGTGCCGTCAAAGAAGCGGCAACGACCAATAAGAGAAACGTTTTCATGAGGGGCTCCTCAGAGGTTGATTTCAATTTGTATTCCTTAGTTTTGTGTTGAACCGCTCGGTACGGCAAAGCTGTAGGTCCGAAAGAGATCGGTAACTGCGGGCGTTTTTGATGAAGTCTAGAAACATGCCCGCGACGCCTTTCTGCTCCGAAGACTTGAGCATCACATGAGCAGCAGAGGCAGAGCGGGGACTACTCCCTCGGGCCTGGCTGAGGGCTGTGCCCTGAAGACTCCAGATGGCCGCCCACAGCAGCATTCCCGCTGTCAGGACGCGATTGATCTTCTCCGGGATAGGCAATAGCGTGTGCATCGCAGTCTCCTCTTGTGGCGTCTGACGGTCGACGGGGTCGAGAGCCTGGCTGAAACGCTCTCGAGTTGCTCCGGAGGGGGAGTAAGGTTGCCCAATCGTGTGTGGCCTCCGCGAGCAACAGACGGCCGGACACAAGACGTGAAAAACGGCTGAAACGTTACCATTGGCTTGGCGGAGTGTCAAGGCGTAATGACCGGGCTAGAAGAGCGGTTGCGGTTTGATTGGCCAGAGCAAGAGCAATGCCCTCCCGCACAGCCCCGGCACACTCGAAGACCGCGGGCTCGCTTTCCACTCGTGAACTCTCAGTTGTTGTAAACAGGCGCGGCCGTTGAAAAAGGAACCAAAGCAGCACAGCTGACGACTTCGTCTCGGCTGAGAAAGCGTTCTTGTAATCGATATAGTGGCTCTCTGAGACCTGATAGCTTGAAGGGCAGCAGTGTTGGTCGGGAAACAGGCCCTCGCAGCACTGATCCGGTCAGGGCAGACGATGCTACCATTCTTCTGGAACTCATCTGTCAGGGAGTCCGAACGGTGACTGATACGGTTGTTGCGGCTGTCAAAGTGTAGGAGATGTTCTATGAAACCGAGGGAAAAATCGCGACTGCTAATCTGTGCAGTCCTCGTCCTAGCTTCCTATTCGTTTGCTCAGGAAACTGGACCCTTCGGGCTGCGGGCGGGGATGACCCGAAAACAGGTTCAGCAAATCGTCCCTGCGAATGCTGTCATCTCGCAGAAGGGTGACGAGTTTACCTACTCAACCGCTCCTCAGCCATATCCACTGTTTGAGGAATACATCTTAACTTTTTCGCCAAGGTACGGACTGGTACAGGTTCAGGCCACTGCCAACTCTCTCGATGACGAGTCGGGCAGTTTGACGCGATCTAGGTGCAAAGAGATCCACTCGGCTCTTAGCAAGAAGTACGGTAAACCCGACAAGAGTCAGCAGTGCGAATTGAAAACCGAAAACGAGAAACCCTGCACTTTACGGACAGAGTTCTCCATGTGGTTCATTGATTCTCCCCGAGCAGATCAAATTGGCAAAATTTCTCTAACCGCCTTTCTACTGCCAAGTGTTAAGAACCAGCGAGGGGAAGATGTAGTGGCCGGATGCAACGATCCGCACAAACTGTGGAAAGGCAAGATCCTGCTGGCGTATCAATTTGCTGATTATCCAAAGTACGAAGAGGAAAAGTGAAAAGCACTCTCTAGGCTGATCGATACTGCTCGCTGGTGTCCGAGCAGATGGCACAATCCACCCGAAAAACCGAAGAAAAGCAAAGACGGTGACCAGAACCAAAACTCCAGAGGACATCACCGGTTACTGCGCCCTCTTTACTCCACCCCTCAAACCTTAAGCGTCCCCATCAGTCCGGCAAACTTAGATAGGGACAAGGAGAGTTTCGTTCGCTGCACGTCGCTGGGTACTGAAGTGCCGCCGGGGTGCGCGCAGCTTTCATCTCGCGCTGCCATTCCCGGATAGTCGGAGCCAGAAAGCCGAGGCTGCAGCGGTCTGTGTCAAGGCCGGACAACGTCCGCCGCGGAGCGGTCGCAGAGCCTTGACACAGACCGCGCCTCGGCTACACTGACGCCATCCAGGGAATGGTCGCGATTGGTTTTATTCGTGTGTATCTGGTGGTTGCTCCGCCAAAATCTGTTGAGCCCAGCGGTGTTTCTTTGCCTTCACCTGCCGCGTGATTTGCTCGTATTGTTCAGCGTCCAGCCATTCCCCGCGTGACATGGTAGAAAGTACGTGGGTTAGGAAAACTTGCAGGCCGACTATCTCCGTCAGTAATCGCTTTCCGTAATTGATGTGGTCACCGGAGTTCATCTGGTCGCTGCCACGAAGCTCTCGAAAGAGCACTTCGCGGATCCATTCGCCAAGCCGGATGCCGCGCTCTGCCGCCGCGCGTTCGAGCTCGGCCAACTCCGATTGAGTCACCTTGGTGCTGGCAGTGTAGATGCGGAAATTCCGTGAATTGTTCTTCTTTGCAAACGTGATTTCTTCGGCCATAACTACCTCTTTTCAACAAGTGCACCTGGGGCACTCTGAAGCGCCCTCGGAACTGCAGGTTACTCATTCTGAACAGGTCGCTCTGGAGCGCCCCGGGGCGCTCTGCAGCACCCTCGAAGGGGTGGAGTGTCGAAGCGTCAACCCGGTGCGTAAGCACCGAACCACCGATAGCAGTACCAGTACACATTGGAGGTCACGATGCCGTAGCACCAACCGGCAAGATGTAGCGAATGAAA